>QWCK01000101.1_pt1 | contig 144053 bp, 125 predicted proteins | sample 1972571 | NCBI WGS metagenome assembly QWCK01 (sample SAMN09866710, study PRJNA288562) | Human gut metagenome isolate term2_stool, whole genome shotgun sequencing... | isolation source: gut | host: Homo sapiens | place: USA: California | reverse complement strand
ATTACGCGCTGCTCGCGCTTCGCGCTCTCTCAGCGCTGTTTCAGGCTCGATAACACCAGTTATTACGCGCTGCTCGCGCTTCGCGCTCTCTCAGCGCTGCTTCATGCTCGATAACATCGGTTATTACGCGCTGCTCGCGCTTCGCGCTCTCTCAGCGCTGTTTCATGCTCGATAACATCGGTTATTACGCGCTGCTCGCGCTTCGCGCTCTCTCAGCGCTGCTTCATGCTCGATGACATCGGTTATTACGCGCTGCTCGCGCTTCGCGCTCTCTCAGCGCTGCCACATTCCGCACTCCCGTGTCGCTTCCGCGCCACTTCGTGCTCCATGTGGGGCGCGTCAAAAGCACTTCCACCCACACGAAAGCAAGCTTTCGTGTGGGTTCAGTGCTCTTGACGCTGTAATAACAGTATACCACCATTCTCTCAGCTGTACTGAAATATATACATTTCAATGGGGCAATCGCCCTTGATTTCAGCATACAAAACAGGCACAATAAAGAAGACCCCATCGTTCTTTTGTGAGAGGAGCCGAGATGACGGACCACAGTTCCTATGAACACTTCATGCAGGAAACGATGCTTCGCGATCAGGTGGCACAGGAAGCCGAGCGCCTTGGCTTTAACCAAACCCTGAACGCGCTTTTTTTTGCAGAGCGCTGTCATGCGGGGCAGCTTAGAAAAGGTCCGGCAAAGCTTCCATACATCATCCACCCCCTCACCATGGCCTGTCACGCACTGGCACTGGATCTCTGCGAGGACGATCTCCTCTCAACCATATTGCTGCACGATACCTGCGAGGACTGCGGTATCCGACCCGAGGATCTTCCGGTGTGTCAGGAGGTGCGCGAGGCCGTCCGTCTTCTCACTTTTTCAAGGCTTCCCGGAGAGAGCCGGATTGCAGCAAAGGATCGCTATTTTTCTCACATTCCCGAAAACCGTCTCGCGGTACTGACCAAACTCCTGGATCGCTGCAACAATCTCTCCTACATGGTTTACGGCTTCTCCCGCGAGAAGCTCCAGGACTACATCGACGAGACACGCCGCTGCGTAATTCCCATTCTTGAACACGCAAAAAGGCACTACCCCGACTGTGGCAGCGCCCTCTTTCTTCTGAGCTATCAGATTTTCTCTGTTATGAACTCCATCCAGGTGCTTCTTGAGCGCAAGCTCCCCTGACTGCCCAGCGCAGCTTCGCTGACCGCGCACGCGGATTCCGCACACATTCCTCTGCGGAGGGGCGAGTGAGCTCCTCTGCAATCTCCGCGTATATTCCGGCTCGCTTCAGCTCCTTAAAACTACGCTTCACCAACCTGTCCTCTCCCGAATGAAAGCTCAGGATTGCCACCCGGCCTCCCGGATTCAAGACTCCGGGCAGCTTTGTGAGCAGCTGCTCCAGAACCTCATACTCATGGTTGATATCAATGCGCAGCGCCTGAAAGCTTCTCTGACAGGATTTCTTTAGCTCTTCCTTCCGCTCTGCTGCGCTCAGAGCCTGCACAGACTTCAGAGCTCCGAGCGTCTGCTCGATCAGCTCTCGCAGTGCCGATGTAGTATCCAGACACTTTCCGGCACGGAAGCAGCGGGTAATCGCCGCCGCCAGCTCGTGCGCATAGGGCTCGTCTGCATTTTCCCGGAGCATCCCCTCGATCTCTTCCCGCGAGAGCTCACGCAGCCGCTCCGCCGCGCTCATACCGCGCTCCGGATTCATGCGGAGATCCAGCGGGCCTTCTACCTTATAGGAAAAGCCCCTCGCAGGGTCATCGATCTGCATGGAGGAGACACCGAGATCCGCCAGAACAAAATCAAAACGCCCCTGTTCCTCCGCCACACGGTCTATCTCTGCAAAATTTATCCTCCGCACGGAAAAGATATCCTCTCCATAGCCCAGCGCGCGAAGCCGTGCCTCCGTCTTGACAGATTCGATCGGATCAATGTCGAGAGAGGTAAGATGTCCCCGCCCCGCAAGGCGCTCCAGCAGTCTTCTGCTGTGTCCTCCGTATCCAAGCGTGCAGTCCAGCCCGCGCTCCCCCGGCTGCACAGCGAGAATCGAGAGTATCTCATCCACACAGATAGGAATGTGCATACCTGCGGGCGTGCTTCCCTTGTTCACGATATGTTCCACGGTGTCCGCGTACTTCTCGGGCGCATGCTCCTTATACTTCTCCTCAAAACGCCGCGGATACCGGCCCGCGTAGTGGACGCGACGCCTGTGTCCGCTCCTCCTCTCCTCTGCCATCCGAACCTCCTCCTCTGTCACTGATGCTCTCCTCTGAATCGAGGCTTTTCATCCTTCGTCTGCCGGGGCTTATTCCTTCACGAGCTCCGGAGCAATCATTGCAATGCCCTTTCGCAGAGTATCCCGGTCTATGGCTCCCGCTGCCTGTGCCGCAACTTTGCCCTCCGCATCAATAAAATAGGTCGTCGGGATTGAGTACACGCTATAGCTGCGCGCGCCGTCCGCGGCTGTATCAAAATATATTGGCAACGTGTAGCCCTCCTTCTCCACATAGCGGGAGGCACTGGCCATGCTCTCCCGCTGGCCGTCTGTGAGATTTACCATGAAAAACTGCACGCTGTCACCGAGCTCCTCGTGCAGCGCATTGAATTCCGGCATCTCGTGCTTACAGGGACCGCACCAGCTCGCCCAGAAATTCAGCACCACCGGCTTTCCGTAAAAATCAGAGAGTCGGACAGCGTTGCCCTCTGCATCCTGCACCGCAAAATCCGGGGCGATGGCGCGCTCCGCCTCCTCGGAGGAGGCTCCGCTTTCTCCATCCTCTGACGCAGCATCGCTTTCTGCACTATCTGCCCCCAGAGCCTTTGCAGCCTCCTGAACGGAGAGATCTCCGCCCGTCTTCACAGCAGAAGCACTCTCCGCCTTCAGCTGCTCCGGTGCTGCTGCGCTGCCGAGGCTCCGATAAAGCACGGACACGGCTCCCAGCAGCACGACAAAAAACAGTGCAATCAGTAGTATCTTCTTATTCTTCATCCTTATTCCATCCTGTCTGTTTGCTTATTCCAGCGTAGAAGCGAGATGCTTCACGCAGCGAACAGCGCCAGCATACGCCCCATGAGCCCGCTCGCCATCAGCACGCCCACCAGTATCAGAAAGCCGCCGCTCACGGCATTCACCGCCGCATAGTGCCGTTTCACCCAGCTGAGCGCCCCCTTCAGGCTGTCTATCAGCACTGCACTTATGAGAAATGGGATACCCAGGCCGAGCGAGTACAGAAGCAGCATGAGCACTCCCTCCAGCGCATGCCCCCGCTGAGAGGCAAGGACCAGCGCCGAGCCAAGAAAAGCGCCGACGCAGGGCGTCCAGCCGACTGAAAAAATGACACCGAAGAGCAGTGAGGAGAAAAATCCCAGCTTTCCGCTGTTCAGCTGAAAACCATTTCCCTGAAACAGTCTCAGCTTCAGAAACCCCAGAAAATTCAGTCCGAAGAGAATCACAACTGCTCCTGAGACAAGATTCAGCTCCCGCTGGTGACTTTTCAGAAAGCTCCCCACCGTTCCGGCCAGCGCCCCCATCGTCACAAAGACAAGAGTGAAGCCCAGCACAAAGCCGAGCGCATTCCGCACTGTTCGCGCACTGTTTTGCTCCTCTCCGCCCGCAAAATAGCTGATATAGATCGGAAGCATGGGAAGCAGGCACGGCGACAAAAAGGTGATGATTCCCTCCAGAAACACTATGACATACTGCATTATAAAAGCTTCCTCCATCTCTCCAGCCTGCGGCAGGAGTTCCCCGCCCGGCTGATCAGGCTTCGCCCTGACATCAGATACATCATTACATCCAATGAACGGGCTCATAGCCCTGACAAAAAAGCATCCATGAGAGTGGTTCTGCGCCATATCCCATGGATGCCCTGTGTTCTTACGTTTCGCTTACTTCAGCATCGCCTCGAGCTGCGCCTTTGGACGAGCACCCACAGAGGTCTGCACCGGCTGGCCGTCCTTAAAGAGAATCACGGTCGGAATGCTGGCTACGCGGTATTTCATTGCAAGCTCCTGCTGCTCATCGACATTGACCTTGCCGACCTTGACTCTGCCCTCATACTCCTCTGCGAGCTCGGAAATAACCGGGGAGAGCATACGACAGGGGCCGCACCAGCTCGCCCAGAAGTCTACCAGCACCGGCTTGTCCGACTTCAGAACCTCATTTTCAAAATTTACCTCTGTTAATGTAATCTCTGCCATGATTTTTCTCCTTTTCTGAATCCGCTGCCGCGGCTTCGGATCCTCAACACTTGTCTGTATCTCTGCTCCACCTGGCGGAGCTCTGAGGTTTTCCTCTGTAGCTACAGACTACCCGATTTCAGAACAGAAGAATGTAACCAGGTCTCATTCAGCGCACGAAGTCCTGCGATATCTGTGAGGCACAGAACGCCGCGCCTCATTTTGACAAGTCCCTCTCCGGCAAAGCGCTTCAGCATGCGCGCAACCACCTCCCGCGCAGAGCTTGTGTGCTGTGCAATCTGCTCATGCGTGAGGTGAAGCTCTGTCTCCCCGGTTCTGTCGTACTCCTCAATGAGAAAAGCTGCAAGCCGCTGATCAAAGCGCTTGAAGAGTATCTCCTGCAGAGTCCACATCACAGTCGAAAAGCGCTCTGTCGCAAGCTCATAGAGATAGCAGCGCACATGGATATTCTGCTCCGAGAGCTGCGCTGTGAGACTGCTGTTCACAATCATGAGCTCCGTCTCCTCCGCTGCGACCATCTGCGTATCAAAGGTGATCTGCCGCATGACGCAGGAAGCGGACAGCACACAGATATCCCCCGCATGAGAGCGAAACAGCGTGATCTCCCGTCCCTCATCCGACACAAGATAGCTGCGCACGCTTCCCGAGAGCACCAGAACCATGCCAAGGCAGTCACTCTCCGTATCATAGATCAGCTGACCACGCGCATAGTGCCGCTGTACGGCTGCACGCCGCACTCTGTCTTGCTCCTCCGGCCTGAGCTTCGCCCAGTAGGGAAGCTTCTCCAGATAGCGCTCATTTACCGCCATATCAGTCTTCCTTCTTCTCCTTCAGTATGGAAATCACAACCATCACCAGCAGAAGGTAGGGATAGAGGAGCCAGGGCATAATCATGACGCCCGGAATGCCGGAGATGGAGGCCGCAATCAGCACCTGCGCGCCATAGGGAATGATACCCTGCGCAATACAGGAACAGGTATCAAGGAGCGAAGCAGTCTTCTTCGGCGCGATGTGATATTCCTCGCTGATGGTCTTCGCTATAGGACCCGCCACAACAATTGCAACGGTATTATTGGCTGTCGCAATGTCCATGAGTATGGTGAGGAGGGAGATGCCGAACAGCCCGCCTCTTCTGCCCCTGAAGCTGCTGCGGATAAAGCCCAGCACCGCTGCAAAGCCGCCGTGCTCCTTCATGAGCGAGCTGATGGAAACAACCAGAATCGTGACCACCATGGTCTCGAACATACCGGAGGTTCCCGCTCCCATCGCAGAAAAAGCAGTTGCCACTGTCAGGCTTCCGCCCGCCAGACCCGCAGCGAAGAAGAGCAACACGCCAATCCCCAGCACCACAAAGACATTGACGCCCATCAGAGCCATGACAAGAACCACAAGATAGGGAAATGCCAGAATCATGGAATATTCATAGCTTCCGAAAGCTGCGCTCTCTCCCCGGAGAGCGATGACGCAGAGTATCGCCAGAGTCACCAGCGCTGCAGGCAGAGCAATGCCCAGATTTTCGCGAAACTTATCCTTCATATCAACGCCCTGAGTCTTCGTTGCCGCAATGGTCGTATCAGAAATAAAAGAAAGATTATCCCCGAACATTGCGCCGCTGACCACAGTTCCCACGCAGAGCGGCAGAGAAAAACCTGCTGTGCCGGCGATGGAGCTCGCGATCGGGACGAGCACCGTGATGGTCCCCACGCTGGTTCCCATGGACATGGAGATGAGGCAGGCTATGATGAAGAGCCCCGGAATCGCAAGGCGCCCCGGAATAATGCTGAGCAGAAGATTCGAGGTGGACTCCACGCCGCCCGCCTGCTTTGCAATGCCGCCGAAGGCTCCTGCCATCAGAAAGATGAAGAGCATCAGGACGATATTCTCATCGCCGACTCCCTGCGCACACACGTGGATCTTCTGCTCAAAGCTGAGCTCCTTGTTCTGCATGAAAGCCACGATCAGCGCGAGGCCGAAGGCCACCACCACAGACATCACGTAAAACCCCATCTGTCCTTCTGTGGGATGAATATACTCAAAATAAATACCGCTGCCGAGATAAAATAGCAGAAAGACAAGAATGGGTATCAATGCCAGTGAATTGCCTTTTTCTTTCATAATTCCCCCTGTATGACACAAAAGTCCATGAAACCAAACACCATGCTACAGATATTCTTTTCATTCTAATGCTCTGCGCCCGGTTTTGCAATTGTTATCTGCTGAAACTTAGAAATGTGAAACTTAGAAATGACAGTGAGGGCCGAACAGCAAAACCCGCTGCTCATGCCCTCACCTCTCCCGCTGATCCTATGCAATTGTAGCCACAGCTTCAGATATTCTTATACAGCAGACATTCTCACATAAAGAAATTCGTCAGGTTCGCCGCCACAATCAGACCGGAGAACACAATGGAGATCGTGGAGCAGAGCTTGATGAGAATATTCAGAGACGGACCGGAGGTATCCTTGAAGGGATCGCCCACGGTGTCGCCCACGACTGCTGCCTTGTGACTCTCGGAGCCCTTGCCCCCGAAATTGCCTTTCTCTATGTATTTCTTCGCGTTGTCCCATGCACCGCCAGCATTGGACATGAATACCGCCATCGCAAAGCCGGTGACAGACACACCGCCCAGAAGTCCGACCACACCCTCGCAGCCGAGCAGCAGCCCGGTGACAATGGGGACGATGACCGCGAGAAGCGCGGGAACTATCATTTCATGCAGCGCTCCTTTGGTGCAGATGGAGACGCAGGTCGCGTAATCCGGATCTGCAGTTCCCTCCATAATACCCTGAATCTCCTTGAACTGACGGCGCACCTCGGCGACGATGTGCTGCGCGGAGGTCTGCACCGCACTCATGGTATAGGAAGCAAAGACAAAGGTCAGCATGGCGCCGATGAAGAGACCGACCAGCACGCCCGGATTCGTGAGAGAGAGATTCATCGCTGCCTTCCCTGCTGCCGCGAGCTTGGCATCTGCGATAGAGACATAGGAAACCAGAAGAGCCAGCGCAGTCAGAGAAGCGGAGCCAATCGCAAAGCCCTTTCCTGTGGCTGCGGTGGTGTTGCCGAGAGAATCCAGCGCATCCGTGCGCTCACGCACCTCCTCCGGGAGTCCGGACATCTCTGCGATGCCGCCGGCATTGTCCGCGACAGGGCCATAGGCGTCTGTAGCGAGGGTGATGCCGAGAGTGGAGAGCATGCCGACAGCGGCGATACCGATGCCGTAGAGGCCCTGATTGTAACTCTGATAGCCGCCCGCGCTGATAAAGGAAATAATAACAGCCGCTGCGACGATCAGGATAGAGGACATCGTAGACTTTAAGCCGAGAGAGATGCCGCCGATGATCAGCGGGCCGGTTCCGCTCTGTGAGGACGCGGAGAGCTCCTGCGTGGGCTTATAGGTATCGGAGGTGTAATACTCCGTGAAGTAGCCGATCAGCGTTCCGCCGAGCAGACCGCAGAGGATGGAGACGTAGACTCCCATATTGCCGAGCAGGAACCAGGTGAGCGGTGCCGCGAGAAGGGCTGCGAGAACCGCAGCGGAGTAGGTGCCCTTTCTCAGAGAGGAGAGCAGCGCCTTCTGATCGGTATTTTCCTCCGTCTTCACAAGGAAGGTTCCGAGCACGGAGCAGAGGATGCCGGTCACGGCGAGCGCCACGGGAAGCAGCATGCCCTGATAGCCGTAGCCTGCCAGTGGTCCAAGTGCGAAGGTCGCGAGTATGGAGCCGACATAGGACTCATAGAGGTCCGCGCCCATTCCGGCGACATCGCCCACGTTGTCGCCGACATTATCCGCGATGGTGGCCGGGTTTCTGGGGTCGTCCTCCGGGATACCGACCTCAACCTTTCCGACGAGATCTGCGCCGACGTCTGCGGCCTTGGTATAGATACCGCCGCCGACTCTTGCAAAGAGGGCCATAAAGGAGGCGCCCATTCCGTTCATAACCATGATATTGCCGAGCTCAAGCGGATCCGCAATGCCAAAGACAAAACGAAGCAGGAAGAACCACACGGAGATATCCAGCATGCCGAGGCCTACCACCGTGAAGCCCATCACAGAGCCGGAGGCAAAGGCGACGCGAAGGCCACGGTTCAGATTCTCAGAGGCCGCATTTGCTGTGCGTGAATTGGCCTGCGTGGAAATCTTCATGCCAATGTAGCCCGCAAGCATGGAGAAGATGCCGCCGCTTAAGAATGCGAAGGGCGTAAAGCGGGACAGCATGCCGCCCCCGGTTCCGAATGCCATAGCCAGAAGCACGAAGAAGACCACGACAAAGATTCTTGCAACCGTAGAGTACTGCTGCTTCAGATACGCATTTGCTCCGTCGCGGATGGCGGAGGCAATCTTCTGCATTCGCTCATTGCCCTCGGAGCAGGACATCACCGCGACTCTGCGGCTCTGAGCGAAGGCCAGCGCAATCAGTGCGCCGATGAAACCAATTGCAAAATAGCTTTCCATTGTTGGGATCCCCCTAAAAATTGGTAGTCAGCTGTCTCAGCTGCCAGCGGAACGGCCAGATGTGAGTCGCTCCGCGCTCTGTACTATAGAGTACACGCCCGCGCCGAAAAAGACAAGAATAGATATATTTTAAACAAAATCGAAAAAATCTCTCTTAACTGCCGAAATACAGAGAGTCTAAATTGCCATGAGAAAGGAGTTGTGATAAGATAATGCTCACGGGAGAGCTGTGCTCCCGTGAATTTTCAACATTGGGCTGTCGCCAAGCGGTAAGGCAAAGGACTTTGACTCCTTCATTCGACGGTTCGAATCCGGCCAGCCCAGCGAGAGAGCTCCCATCCATGAATGGATGGGAGCTCTCTTTTTTATCCTGTCGGAAATTCCTTCGGGGGATGCGCAGGACATGTCACTCGGGCGCTGCTTCATCCAGCTCGCTGCTGTCCAGCAGCTTCACGCCGCGCGCGGAGAGCGCCTCCGCGAACATGCCGCGCCCCTCTATGAGCTTTCCCGAAAAGCTTCCGTCATAGACCTTCAGTACTCCGCAGCTCGGACTGCGGGACTTAAGAATCGCGAGGTCTATCCTCTCTTTTTCCAGCTCCTTCAGTGTCCTCTCCGTACCTCTTATAAAGTCCTGTGTCCTGTTGACGCCGTCTCTATCTATCACTTCTGCCCCGACGCGCTCCGCCGGAACCCGCGGGATTGGAAGCCCGCCCGCGCACTCCGGACAGACCGGAATCACTCTGTGCCCCTCACAGAAATCGAGCACGGCCTGACTTCTGTTGTTTCCGCCGTTGTACTTACAGTTTTCTCCGAGAAGACATGCACTCACCACAATATTCATTCCGACCTCCCGCTGTTTTCCGATCCTCCGGAGAGCTGTATCTCCGACCGCAAATCTCTGCTCTTCTCTCTCAGCAGCTCCTCCAGCTCTTGAAATTCGGCCTGCAGCCGCGCGTCGTGCCAGCGCTCCCGCGCGGTTTTTAAAAGTGCCTCCGCCGTCTCATACTGTCCCTCTGCCATCACAGACAGTATTTCGAGCTCTGCGATATTTCCGCCGTAGCGCCTGTGCTCTCTGAACTTTTCAAACAATTCCCTGTGAGACAGAAAACTCTCCTTTGCCCGCTCATACTGCGCTGTCTTAAAGTACGCGATACAGAGGTTGATGCCATGCACCAGCTTCACTTCTCTTCCTCTGAGCCGCTCAGCGGACAGCTCCTCCAGCATGCGCAGCGCAGTCTCATACTCCTCTGCCTCCAGATATCCGGCTGATAAATTCAGCTTTAAAATACCGCGAAGTGTCTTTCCCTTCGCCTTTTGCAGCAGCGCCTCTGTAGCGGCTATGTATTCCGACGCAGAGCTCTCCTTGAGAAGGAGCTCCAGCCTGTGCATCCGCAACATAAAAAGCAGGTAATACAGAATATTAAACAGCGCAGCCCCTATGACAATGAAGGGTGCGGCTATCCAGTAACCGCGCATGAATACGGACTCATCCATTCCGCTTCCTCTCTGCAACAGGAGCAGGAGTATGCCGGCGCATATTCCGATCATGACTGTTCTGCGTACTCGTCTCATTCCTGCCCACCTCTCCTGTTCCCGGACTATTTTCCTGTCTGCATTATTATAACAGCTTCAGGAGTTATATCACACTACCATAATCAGGGTTCCGGCAGTCAGGAGCATCGCGCCGAGCAGTGTTTTCAGTGTACAGCTCTCATGCAGAAACAGAAACGCAAGTACAAGTGTGATCACAACACTCAGCTTGTCGACAGAAACCACCTTCGACGCCTCTCCCAGCTGCAGCGCCCTGTAATAGCAGAGCCATGATGCACCGGTGGCGAGCCCCGACAATCCCAGAAACAGCCAGCTCTTTCTGCTGATCTCCATGATGCCGCGCTGACTGCCCGTGAGAAACACCATCCCCCAGGCCATTCCCAGCACCACCAGTGTGCGGATCGCCGTCGCCAGATTGGAGTTTACGCCCTCGATGCCGATCTTTGCCAGAATCGAAGTAAACGCCGCAAAAACAGAAGATAAAACTGCAAATAGTAACCACATCGCGCGCCTCCCTGTTTCGCTGTATTTCCTTTTTTCTATTATAAACTGAAAAAGCCTCCTGTCACAGTGACAGAAGACTTTTCAAACATCCGACGGGAAGACTTATATCATATCTTATACAAGTACCCGGTCTTTTTCAGTATCGGACGAAGCGCTGCATAGACGACCACAACAACGACAGTTCCGACCACCGCGTTGAAGGCTGTCGCGCCCGCCGCCCAAGTCGCCATGATCTTCGAGGCCTCCTGCGGGATGCCCAGAAGGTAGGTCTTATAGAGGTAGCCCACCAGTGGATCCATGATGACATTGAAGCCGAGCCCTGCCGCTGAGGCGAGAACGCTCCACTTCATGATGTAGCCTCTGTCGTGCTCCTCTGTGATGTGCGCAATCCTGTGCGCCACAAAGCCCGAAATCAACCCGATCATCAGCTTCAGCACAAAGGTCTTTGGCGCACTCGCAACATAGGCCGGGCTCATGAGATCCGCAATGGTCATTCCCAGCGAACCGGCAACCCCGCCATACCCTCCACCTAGTATCAGCGCGGCCAGCACACAGAAGGCATTGCCGATATGAAGCGCTGTCGCCCCTCCTCCCGGCGTCGGAATCGGAATCTTCAAAAACGTAAATGCCACATAGCAGAGCGCCGCCATCAGTCCGGTCAGCACCAGCTTGTGAAGCCGCTCACTTCCTCTCTCATATGCGGTCTCCCGCGTCGCAGTGCTTTTCTCCTCGTTCATTTTCAGTTCCCCCTTGATCTGCTCCGGCTTGTGTTTTTATGCAAATCCTATTATACTTTCTTTTGATATGTTTGATATTCCCAGTTTTTGCATATTTTATAAGTTCAAAAACCAGTTCAGTTTTGAGTCTGATATCCCTGCCCGGATGCCATTGCGGGAAAGGTAAAAGCCGCAGCAAAGTCCTGCAGACAGAAAGGAGCTTCCCATGCTGACCTACCCTCTCGATGAACGCGGTCACGAGCGAAAATACGAATATCTGTATCGCAGAATCAAGGAGGACATTCTGTCCGGAGCCATCTCCGCGGGAGAGCGTCTCCCCTCAAAGCGCGCTCTCGCGGAGCACCTCGGCATCAGTGTGGTCACAGTGGAAAATGCCTACAACCAGCTGCTGGACGAGGGCTATGTCGAGGTACGGGCGCGCAGCGGCTTCTATGTAAATCATCTGCAGCTCCCCACAGCTTCGTCCGGCACTCTGCAGCCGCCGCACACACACCCGGAAAGTCAAGAGTCATATGGGCCCGCGGCTCAGACTATCCTGCAAGCGCAGCTGCCCGTCCGGGAGACAGAAGCTTCCCTCCCGCAGGATCAGATGCAGATGACGCTTCCATCTGCGCACACACCCCGGTCTGCCTCTGTCTCCGCTCCTGCATATAGTCCGGAGGCCGCTCCCTCTGCACCGGAGCTTGAGCAGTCGCTCCCCGCAAAGAATACTCCGACAGCAGAGCCTGCTGATACAGCGCCGGACTTCCCCTTTGGATCCTTCCTCCGCATTGTACGGGAGGTACTGAATGACTACCGGGAGCAGCTCCCGCTCCGTCCGCCGAATGCAGGCAGCCGGGAGCTCCGCTCTGCACTCTCCAGCTACCTGAAGCACTACCGCGGAATGCAGGCAAAGCCGGAGCAGATTATCATCGGCTCCGGCTCGGAATATCTCTACGGGCTGGTGGCACAGCTCTTCGACCGCAGAGTGGTCTATGCAATTGAGGGGCAGTCCTATGAGAAGATCCGCCTGATCTACAGCGCCTATGCGCGCCCCTACGAGCTGCTTCCGATGGACAGCTGCGGCGTGAGCTCTGAGGGACTTCAGAACTCTCAGGCAGGAGTGCTCCATGTGACCCCTTTTCACAGCTACCCGACCGGAATCACCGCACCAGCCGCAAAGCGCTATGAGTATCTCGCCTGGGCGAAAAAGCGAAGCGCCTTCATCGTGGAGGACGACTACGAGTCCGAATTTGCGGTGCTCCGCAAGCCGCTCGAAACCATGTACGCCATGGATCACAGCGGCTCTGTGATCTACCTGAACACCTTCACCAAGAGTCTTGCCCCCTCCATGCGCGTGGGCTACATGGTACTGCCGGAGCGTCTCCTCCCCGTATATCAGGAGAAGCTGGGCTTCTACTCCTGCACCGTACCCTCACTGGATCAGTACGTGCTCGCAGAATATATCGGCCGGGGATATCTTGAGCGAAGGCTGAACCGCATCCGCAGAAAGCTGCGGCAGGCCGCGGAGAGCTGAGCTATGCCCAGAGCTTTCGCAGCTCCTCCTGCAACAGCGCACCGACGATCTCCGCAAATTAATCTCATGTTGTAAAAGGTCATTTTGCCCTGCTTCTCACTCTTGATGGTCCTCGCAATAAGTGATTCTTACTTCAGCCCTTTGGAAACAGCTGCTCTGAATCAAGAATCACAGTAAACGGTCCATCATTTAAGAGACTTATCTTCATGTCCGCTCCAAAGATGCCGCGCTCCACTTTTATGCCCGGATACTTCTCTCTGCACAGTTCCATAATATACTCGTACAGCCGCTCCGCGTGCTCCGGCTTTCCTGCCTTTATAAAGGATGGGCGGTTCCCCTTCCTGCAATCCGCATAGAGCGTGAACTGAGAGATGAGCAGCAGCTCTCCCCCCACATCGTGCAGGGCGAGGTTCGTCTTTCCCTCGCTGTCCTGAAAAATGCGGAGACCACACATCTTCCGCACCATCTGCTCCGCTGTCTCCTCCGTATCACTGTCGGAGACGCCGATCAGCACCAAAAAGCCCGGGCCGATCGCCCCCGTTACCTCGCCATCCACTGTGCATGCCGCGTGCGTCACGCGCTGAATTACAAATCTCATAAAAGTCTCATGACCTCCTCCTTTAATTCCTCCCGCCTGTCCTTTAAGAGCAGGATGCGATTATAGCGGTAATACGCCTCATTTCCCGTCTCCTGCACGAAACGCAGACTGTAATAACCTGCGTCTAGCTCAGAGAGAAAGAGCACCAGCTCCTGCTGCTCCCCGAAGGTCTCCGCAAGAAAACGAAACACATTCGTGAGATGGCGGTCTGTCTCCTGCTCCCGCGCCCGGCGCTCCTCCTCCGAGATGGCAAAGCGCTGCTTTAAAAAGCTATAGTCCGCTCTTCTCTCCCGCAGCATCTCCCCGCAAAGCTCCTGAAGCCGCAGAAGGAGTCCCCGCTCCCGCTGCGCCTCCTCTCTCCCCAGAAGCTGCGCCTCCTCACGCTCTTTCAGCTGCGCTCTCCGCGCGCGCAGGGTTGCCTCGAGCCAGTCCTTCAGATAAATGCACTGCCCGCGAAGCTCCGGAGCTGTGCTCCCGGCTTTCCGCTCCGCATTGCTCCCCTCTCTCAGCTCGCCCCGCGAGAGCATGTCCCGCACCGTCTTCAGTATCTCAAAGAGCTCCCTCTGCACCGAGAGCTCCAGTGCCCAGCGCTGAAATTCCTGTCCGAGCGCAGACACCAGAAGACCGATGAGACTCAGCTTCTCGTCAAAGGGGGCGTCCTTCAGCTGTCCCGCGTTCTCCGGGCGCTCCCCGCGAAGGAGCTCCGGAATACGGTATTGCGTCCGGTACTTCCGGTAGAGCTCATAGTAGATAGAGAAATCCTCCGCGATCTCCGGGTCCTGCAAAAATGAGGCGGCAAATTCGCGCTCCACGGAGAGCCCCAGACGCTCATACACCTTCAGACTGTCCGAGAGATCCTCCCAGCCGCGCGCCGTCACAAAACGCGTTCCGCCCGCCGCAGCGCGGACAGAGTAGAAGCGGTCCTTCTTAATCTCCAGATAGCTCAGCACCGCGCCGTGAATGCCCTGCCGCAGCGCATACTTTTTCCATACGGGGAAATCCTCCCTGACATCAAGCCGGCGCACACGATCCAGCGTCACGATATCGAAGTCCCGCACAGATTTATTGTACTCGGGGGGATTGCCCGCCGTGACGATCACATAGCCTGCGGGCACCTCGTGCGTGCCGAAGCGCTTGTACTGCAAAAATTGCAGCATGGTCGGCGCAAGTGTCTCCGAGACACAGTTGATCTCATCGAGAAACAATATGCCCTCCGCAATTTTAGAGCGCTCTATCTGCTCATAGACCGAGGCTACGATCTCGCTCATGGTGTACTCCGTCACGGAGCAGCGCTTTCCGCCATAGCGCTTCTCGCTGACCACCGGAAGTCCGATGGCGCTCTGACGCGTGTGGTGTGTGATCGTGTAGGAGACGAGGCTGATGCCGAGCTCCTCCGCGATCTGTCTCATCACAGCGGTCTTTCCGATGCCCGGAGCCCCCATCAGCAGCACGGGGCGCTGACGCTCCCGCGGGATAAGATAGCTTCCGTCCTCATCCTTTGCGAGATAGGCGCGCACCGTCCGGATGATTTCTTCCTTTGCTTCCTGTATATTCATGTCCTTATCTCCATTTCTCCCTCTGCGCAGCGCTTCTGACTCACGCAGGACTGCCCGCTGCTCTGCCGGAATCTTCTCCGCTGCATCTACAGATAGAGCCGCAGCGCCCAGTTCGGAACCTTCTCGTCCGCAAAATCCTGATCCCTTCGGAATACAAAAGCAGTCTCATAATCCGTGGGCCTCTCCGGAAAGTGCCCGAAGCCGTCTGTAAAGTAGATGAGTCCCTTCAGAGAACGCAGCTCACCGCGCTCCCTAAGCCGCTCCACATGCCGGAAGACCGGGCGAAAATCCGTTCCCCCGCCGCCGTGCACGGTATACTGTACCGCGTAGCGCGAGAGCTCCGGGAGCTCTGTGAGTGCCGTGTCCGTCCGCACGCGCTCATCGCACTCCAGAATACGTATCCTGAGCTTATGAAAGAAGCTCTCCCGCTCTGAGAGTATTGTCGCCGTCTCGTTCAGAAATTCCTGCACCAGCACCGCCTGACAGGAGGCCGAGGTATCGATCGCGATCACCAGCTCCTCCACCCTTCTCTGCTCACTGTACTCATTTTCCTCAATGAGCGGCATATTCCCGTAGCGCTCCATCCCATAGTGATAAAAACCGTAGTCAAAAGAATCCGGATCGATCTCCGCGACCTCCCGGAGCACTGCGAAGCGCTCCAGAAATTCGCGATAGAGCGGACGCTCCTTCAGCTCCAGACGCAGGATGTATTCAAGCGCCTCTCCGCCGCTGCCAGCCTCCTTTCCAAAGGTCTCCAGCTCCGTCCGCACGCGCTTTGCCCGCCGCCTCCAGTCCTCCGCCGAGGCGCGAGGAGGTAGAGAGGCTGAGCGCGGCGCCGGGGGCTTCCTCTGCCCCTCCCTGTCCCAGAAGCTGTGATCACAGCGATGAAACTCCCGCATGAGCCTCTCTCTCTGCTCCTCTGTCAGCGGCTCCTGCTCGAAGTACGCATAGATTTTCTCCGCGCTCAGCAGACCGCAGCGCTCTTTCAGCCGAAAGTACCACTCCTCCCTGAGCTCCGAGGGCAGACGCTGCACGGCCTCGCTCCGTATCGTGTCCAGCACCGACTCCGCGGCGATATCCGAGGCCAGATCCCAGAGCGCTGCATCGCTGTGCGCTGCAGCGGCATAGAGCTGACGAAAGAGACAGTGAAAAAGCATATGCAGATAGCAGCGCCGGAGAGACAGCGGATGCTCGATGAATTCCGTCATGAGGTAGTGCGGATGAAACAGAAGCTCGCTCCCGTCTGTCCCAACAGAGCGCGTCCTGAGATCCATGCGGCAGGGCAGCGCATCCAATACCGGCACCATAAAGGGCAGGGCGAGGCAGAGCTCTGTCCGCGTCTGTGCGAGAATCTTCTGCCCCATCCTGTCGAGCTCTTTCCTGTTTCCCATACCGTCTCTCCTTCTGCTGATTCAGGCTGATCCATCTCTGTCCGCCGGCTTCTCTTCCTCACTCAGCCCTTATTCCTGCAATCATCTCCACTGTCTCTCAGACGACACCGTCCCCTGCTGTCCCATCTCCGCCTGCACTGAAGATCAGCGCCACTGATGGCCGGACAGACACTCTGCTGAATCCACGCAGTGCTCAGAGCTCATCCAGAGAGAAGCGTGTGCCTTTCCCCGCGGAGCTCCGGCCGCGTCCGTACTCCATGAGCAGTCCGCAGAGCTCCGGCTGTCTCTCCTCCGCCGCGGTGCGAAGCCCTGCCGCTGCCGCCGCTGAGGACAATAGCTCCCGCTCTGCAAGCAGGCGGAGCCGTGCTACATCCCGACTGTGAATGAGCTCCGGAACCAGCTCCTCCGCATGATCCCGGAGATGGCTCTGATACTGCGCCTCCGCCTCTCCCGAGAGCTGATACGGATACTGAAGCCTAGAAAACGCGATCTCCACCGCCGGGGCGCACTCTCCGAGCGCGCCTCTCCCGTCCGCGACTGCCCGCGGAAAGAGCCTGTCATAGCCCCGGAAATCGATCCGTCTCCGGGTGACCGTCTCACGATAGCTGTAGCCGCAGCCCTCGATGCGCGGATGTATGGCACGCGCCATGGTATCCTCGTCAAAATCATTCACAAAGGCCGGGAAAAAGAGGCGCGCCATACCATCCGGAAACCACAGCTCTGCGCTGATCGCCTGATCCAGATCTGAGAGTATATCCTTAAAACCGGCAAAGCTCCCCTGTTTCACCCGAAGCACAAGAAGGGAGAGCGCTCCGCAGCCGCGAAACGCTCCCGAGCCGATCTCTGTCGTGTAATCTGTAAGTTCCAGTCGCTCAAGCCGCGCACAGTCATGGAAGGCAAATTCTCCGATCTCCGCGATGCTTCCCGGAATCCTGAGTTCCTCTACCCCACATCGCCCGGCAAATGCGTTCCGCGCGATGCTCCGCACCGGAAGTCCTCCGACCCTCTCCGGGATACTGAGAATCCGGAAATCTCCCTCCGCTCCGATCAACACTGCACCGCGCGCTTCACCTGCGCCCTCTGTCTCATAACAAAAATTCATTTTTTCTCTCCCCGGCAGCTCCGATGCCGGAGAGCTCCCGCACCACTTCGCCCGCAATGAGGAGCCCCGCTGCTGCCGGAACGAAGGCAGTACTCCCCGGTACCGCCCGGCGCGCCGTGCCGCCTCCATCATCCGCACAATCGCTGTTCTCAGAGTATGCCTCTGCCCGCGGCCTTAATGGCTCCTCCCTCGAGTAAACCACCTTAAGACGCCTCACTCCCCGTTTCTTCAGCTCTCTGCGCATCACGCGCGCAAGCGGACAGACCGAGGTATCATAAATATCCGCAATCTCCAGTGCTGACGCCCGAAGCTTGTTGCCCGTGCCCATCGAGCTGATGATGCGCGTCCCCGCCGCTTCCGCCTGCATCACCAGCTGAAGCTTCCCCGTAACTGTATCAATCGCATCCACCACATAATCATACTGTGTGAAATCAAACTGCTCCGCCGTCTCCGGGAGATAGAAGCAGCGGAAGATGTTGACCTGAGCCTCCGGGTTGATGTCCAGCACGCGCTCCCGCGCGACCTCCACCTTATAGCGCCCGAGCGCACTGTGCGTCGCAATGATCTGACGGTTCAGATTTGAGAGACTCACCCTGTCATTGTCGATGAGATCCAGAGTCCCTATGCCGCTTCTTGACAGCGCCTCCACGACGTAGCTGCCGACGCCGCCGATACCGAACACCGCGACGTGCGAGGCATGAAGCCGCTCCACACCCTCCCGGCCGAGGAGCAGCTCTGTTCTTGAAAATTGATCTGACATTGTTTTTCTCCTGTTCGCTCCATGGTACAGAGATTTTTCCGGGCTGTCAATCCGAGTAAAAAGCTTTTCTTTTTCTGCCGCGGAGGATGGGCGAGGGGGCAAAAATATGCTATACTGATTTGGGAATAATCACCAAAATCTCCAGAAATTTCGGGAAGGTATTATGCAGAATATTGAGACAGATTCAACGACACTCCCCTTTATCCGGGAGCGGCTGAAGCTTCACAGTACGCAGCTTTACCCGGACGACTGCCGCGCCGCGGTGCTGCTTCCTCTTCTTATAAAAAAGGGAGAACTGCATCTCCTCTTTGAGCAGCGGGCGCTGAGCTTAAAGACCCAGCCCGGCGACATCTGCTATCCCGGCGGCGCAATCGAGCTTGGTGAGCGCGCAGAGGCGGCCGCCGTGCGGGAGATGATGGAGGAGCTTCTCGTAAAGCGGGAACAGATTCAGCTGCTCGGTGAGATAGGCCGCATCCCCGGCCCTACCGGCCATCCGGTTCACGCCTTTGCGGCGCTTCTCACCGACTACGACGGGCGCAGCTCCCCCGATGAGGTGGATCACGTCTTCACTCTGCCGCTCCGCTGGTTTGCAGAGCATCCGCCGCTCCTCTACCGCGGCGTACAGAGCTGCGCCCCCGGGGACGATTTCCCCTTTGAGCTGATTCCGGGCGGCCGGAGCTACCCCTTCGCAGAGCGACACTACACCATACCGCTCTATCTCGGAACCAGCCCGCTGATCTGGGGCATGACCGCCCGCATCACAAGCGCCTTTTGTGATATCCTGAGAGACGATGCTTCTGTATCTCCTAAAAAGACAACCCCGGCGGAGGTGCCCCATGAAAAAAACTAAAACCTTCCTCCTGCTTGCCGCAGCCTGCACCGCAGCGCTTCTGCTTGCCTCCTGCGGCGGTGCTCCCGCGTCAGAGACAGCCCCGTCCACCGGGAGCAGCACCGCGGAGACCACTGCGACAGAAATCTCAGTTGAAGCGCCGACAGAAGTCCCGGAGACTGAGGCAGCTCCGGATATCCCTCCGGAGCCGGGTCTCGTCCGGAGCGCGCTGACATACGCGTGGATTCCGGAGGCCGAGGCGGAGAAGCGTCCCATTGCAGTCATGTTCCCGATTGACCGAAAGGCTCAGCCCCAGTACGGCATCAGCCGCGCTGAGATTTTCTATGAGATCATGGAGGAGGGAAGCATGAGCCGCCAGATGGGCATACTCCAGAATTGGGAGGATCTGGCGCGCATCGGCAATATCCGCTCCATCCGCGACTACTTTATCTATGCGGCGCTTGAATGGGATTCCATCATAGTCCACTTCGGAGGACCGGAGATTTTTGTAAAGCCTCTGCTGACCCGCTCCGATGTGGAGAATATCAACGGTGTCGGCGGCGCCATGGGAAGCAGCTACAACGCCTTCTTCCGCATTCCGAAGAACAGCCGCTCCGAGCACACGGCCTACACCGACTGCGAAAGACTTCAGGCCGCCATAGAGAAGGCGGGCTTCTCCCGCACACACCGCCAGGACTGCTGGAAGAAAGAACACTGGAAGTTCACTCCCACGGAACGTCCCTACAGCTTTGAGGATCACCCGGAGGCGGCCCCCGCGGCAGAGATCGACCTAAGAAACTGCTATCCCGTGACCAGGCCTGTGATGCACTATGACCCGGAGACGCGGCTCTACTATCGCTCCATCTACGGAAAACCGCAGGTCGACGCCGCGACAGGCGAGCAGCTTGCCTTCTCGAACATACTCGTGCAGAGCGCCGTGTTCGGAAGACATCCAAACACGGAGTATCTCTATTTCCACATGCTCGACTCCGTACAGGACGGCTGGTACATGACGGCGGGGAAGATACTCCACGTCCACTGGATCAGGAATTCAGACTATGAGCCGACGAAATTTTACGATGACAACGGAGAGGAGATCACTCTGAACAGCGGAAAGACCATGGTCTTTGTCACGCGTGAGGGCGTGGACAGCTTCATCGCGGACGATGTCGTCTACGGCGTGTGAGCGCTGTGTATTTCCTGAAGGAATTTCCTGTATGACGAAAGAGGATCCCCGATCTGACTCAGAGATCCTCTTTTGCATCGCAACGGGGAAGGAGCGGCCTGTCTGCACAGCTGCTCCTTCCCCCTTCCGATTTTATTCGTACCGCAGCGCAACAATCGGGTCCTCCTGCGCCGCCTTCTTCGCAGGATAAATTCCGAAGAAGACACCCACCGTCGCTGAAAACGCAACTGCGAGCACAATGACAGAGGGCTTCACCACAACAGCCACTCTGAAAATCGCCCCTCCAAGTCCCACGAGCAGCATGGACAGCAGTATTCCTATAATTCCTCCCATGGCGGAGAGCAGCGCGGACTCCGTAAGAAACTGAATCAGTATATCTCTGGTACTGGCTCCCAGCGCCTTTCGTATCCCGATCTCTCTGGTGCGCTCCGTCACAGACACCAGCATGATATTCATAATGCCGATCCCCCCCACCAGGAGGGAGATCGCTGCGATCCCGCCGACTGCCGCGGCGATTCCGGCCATGACGCCATCCACCTGCTTCATCTGCGTCTGCACGGTCTGAATGTTCCAGTCCTCCGGTCTCCGGTTCTTCGTGCGGGAAACAAACGCCTTCAGCTCATTGGTGTACTCTAAAATCTCCTCCTCGCTCGCATCCAGCTTCCAAAAATAGCGCATATAATAGCTTGTATCATCCGCTCCCCGCATTAAGGTCTCCGGAATATACGCCTCGCCGCTGTCGTCGTTATTGCCGGACAAGAGCTTCTGAAACGGGCTCACCTCCTGCCGGTAGACTCCGACCACCCGGAACTCTCTGATCTCCCGGCCGAGCTCGGAGCGAAATGTCTGTCCGACAGCGTGCTCGCTTCCGAACAGCTTCCGGGCAGTCTCGACGTTCACCACGGCATTTTCCCTGCGCTCACGGAGATCCGCCTCATTCAGATAGCGTCCCTCCAGCAGAATGGCAGGCTGAACCTCCCAGTACTTCTCCTTCACGCCGAAAAAGTTCAGCTTTAATTTTTTTCGATTGTTTCTTGCCTCTCCCCGCTCTGAAGCGTAGCTGTCGGTGTAAACCATCCGGTCGCTGAAAAGCTCCTGAATTCTTTCCATCTCTTCCATAGAGAAGTAGTCCGTATCGCGGTACTCACTGTCATCAAGCCAGTAGCCGATACTGATCGCCCCCTGCGTGACACCGACATTTTTTGCAATATCTGCAAACATCTTCCGCATCGTATCCCCGATAGACACGATGGAAATCACGGAGCCTATGCCGATGATGATTCCGAGCATCGTGAGGGCAGAGCGCATTTTATTGGCGCGCAGCGAGGTCAGCGCCATCTTCATATTCTCAACCAGCATCGTCTACCTCTCTTCTTCGATACAGTCCCTCAAACAGGCTGCTGTCTCTGACCTCAGTCGGATGCGGATTCTCAAGGTCAGAGACGAGCTTTCCGTCTGAAAAGCGCAGAATGCGCCGCGTGTATGCCGCGATATTCTCCTCGTGTGTCACAACCACCACCGTCGCCCCGGCCCTGTGAAGCTCTGCAAAGAGCTCCATGATCTCCACAGAGCTCGCCGTGTCCAGATTGCCTGTCGGCTCATCCGCAAGTATCAGCGGAGGCTCATTTGCGAGGGCCCTGGCGATCGCCACGCGCTGCCGCTGTCCGCCCGAGAGCTCATGCGGCTGATGATGGACCCGCTCTCCGAGCCCCACCTTGCAAAGGAGCATTGCCGCCCGCTCCCTGCGCGCTCCCTGCGACTGCTCATGCGCATAAATCATGGGAATCTCTACATTTTTCAGTGCGCTCATGCGACTGATGAGATTGAAGCTCTGGAAGACAAAGCCTATCTTTTTATTTCTCACCAGATTCAGCTTTTCCGGAGGCATCTCTGCGACATCCTCTCCGTCAAGATAGTAGTGCCCCAGCGTCGGGCGATCGAGACAGCCCAGAATATTCATCAAGGTGGACTTGCCGGAGCCGGACTGTCCCATGATGGCGACAAATTCTCCCCTCTGTATTCTGAGATTGACCTTATTCAGTCCCAGCACCCGGAACGCCCCTGTATCATAGATCTTGACAAGATTTTTCAGTTCAATCAGCGGCATTCCCATCACTTTGCACCCGCAGCTGCATCAGAGGCCGTCATCTTCAGCAGGCTCTCTCTGACCGCCACTCCCTCTGCAATCTCTTCTCCGGGTGTCAAAATAAAGTGTCGTCCCTCCGCAAAATGCGGGTCCGCGGCATCCAGCGGCGAGACCTCCACCGCAATGTCGCTCTCCACCCCTGTCCTGACAGGGCTCAGGAACACTGTCCCGCCCTCGACAAAAGCCAGCGCACTTCCTCCCTCCGGGGTCTGAACAAGCGCGGAGAGCGGCACGACAAACACATCCTTCGCCTCATCGAGGAGTATCTCTGCCCTCGCGGTAATGCCGGAGATCAGTCCCGACTCTCTGCTGTCCACCCTGATTTTTGTCGGAATGACACGCTCAGTAGAGCCGTTCCCCTTCATCTCTCCGGTAGGCGAAATCGACAAAACCTCCCCCTCTGCCTGCCTATCTCCCATGATACTGGCAGAAATCGTCGCCTTCTGTCCCACGCTGACCTTTCCTATGGAATACTCAGATATCCGTATTTCCAGCTCCAGCTCATCCAGATTTTCAATTGTGAACAGCGGCTTGTGCTCCTCCAGTCTGTCAACAAACTGCCCCGGCTTTGTATTAACCCTCGTGACCGTCCCCGCAATCGGAGAGAGCACTGTGGTCTCTGCCAGTCTGTCCTGTGCCTTCTCCAGCTCCTTCTCCGCAATTTGAATCTGAATACTATAGGAATCGTTGATCTGTACCTTTCCCTTCTTCACAGTGAAGGTCTGCATCGTGGCCCTTGCATTCTGAAGCGCCGCTTCTGCCGCCTCCAGCTCTGCCGCGGAAACCGCGCCTGTCTGAAACAGCGCAAGCTTTCTTGCGTGCTCTGTCTCAGCACTCTGGAGTGCCTGCTGTGCTTTTGCATAATCGGCGCCTGTATTCTTTGCGGCCTCCGCCTGATTCGCCTTCGCGAGAGCGAGCTGATGCTCCGCAAGCTCCAGAGCCTGCTCTGCACTCCGCGAATTCAGGTATGCGAGTACCTGTCCCTTCTCGACATGATCCCCCTCACGCACCAGAATATCGCGCACCTCCGCATGAATGTCCGACATAACATCCGCAGAATTGGTGCCGCTCACCGGTCCGCTCACCTTCAGCTTCTCCTGAACCTCTCCTCTCGTAAGCTCTGCCGTCGAAACGGCAAGGCCGCCTCCGCCCTTTCCCGAAAGCATGCGCATCACCAGTGAAAGGATAAACAGCACTGCGATCACAGCCACCGCCAGCAGCAGGCTCTTCCCTCTGAACTTCCTTTTTTTCCCTATCTTCTCCGCCGTGTGCTCCCCGCCCTGCATCAGTTTCTGAATTTCTGCATCTATGATTTGCTCTTCATTCTGCTCCATATCCAGTTCGCCCACACTCCTTTACATTCCTTCCATAAAAGCTGCACGGATTCTATCAGTTTTCCGTCTGATTGTGTCAATTTTACACCAAACTGCGTATTCTATGCAAGTTATAAGACATAGAGAAGAGGATCTCCGAACAAAATCAGAGATCCTCTTCCTGCTTTCTACTCAGATATAATAGAATTCGTTTTTCTTCAGCGGCTTTGCAAAATTCTGCTCCAGCATTGCGACATGAGAGAGGAAGGCCACATCGTCAAAATATTTTGCTCCCGCACTGCATCCGCGGACGCAGGCCTGACACTTGATACAGATGCCCGGAACGTTTGCGACATTCTCCGGGTCAATTGAACCCACGGGACAGAGCCTCACGCAGTCGCCGCAGTTTGTGCACTTCTCCATATCTGTGAGCGGCTTTGCCTTCAGAAACTTTGCGGGCTGTCCGTCCGTTCCCCTCGGTACGTAGTAGGGCGCAGCCGCATCTCCCGGAACATCCAGCGCTCTGTCCGCATGCCCTGCATGCAGCTCCTCTGCCAGAGCTCCGACTCTCTCTGCAAATTTTGCCGCATCCCGCATATCCTCTGCATCCGGTCTTCCACCCGCAAGCAGATCTGTAAAGGCATGGCGGCAGGCAAAGGCTGCTCCCGCCACCGGGACAAAGCCACCCGCCCGAAGTGTCTCCGTGAGCTCCGCAAGAGAATTGTCATAGCTTCGGTTTCCATAGGTCACGACCGCCGCGGCGAGAGCCCCATGTCCCGCAAGCTTCGTCTGAAAGTCAGGTAGTATCTTGTTTGGGAGCTTCCCGGCATAGGTCGGCGAGCCGACCACCACAAAATCACCTGTGCCAAAGCTCTGCACATCCTCCCGCGCTTTCTGCAATGTAAAATCATACACCTCCATGGGACAGGCAAGCCTATGTGCGAGCTCCTGCCCAATCCGCTTCACCACCGAAGCTGTGTTGCCGGTCGCACTCCAGTAGAGCGCGACAACACGCTGTATCTTCATCACTCTTCCTCCTCTCCGGAGATTGCATCACGGCACTCCAGACTGTATACTTAGTACAAATTTACCATAGGAACAAGGGAGAGACAAGCCATGTGGTTTGAAGAAAGCGTATTCTACCAGATCTACCCGCTGACGCTCTGCGGCGCTCCCGCGGATCATGAACTCCTGCCCGCTGCTGCCCCGGGCGCACTGCCTCCGGACGGCGTCTCTGCCCCCGCACACCGCATCCTGCGCCTCACGGACTTTGCCCCTTATCTCAGGTACGCGCAGTCTACTTAAATCCGCTCATGGAGAGCGATACGCACGGCTATGACACCCGCGACTACCGGCTGCCGGACCGCCGTCTCGGGAGCGCAGAGGATGTAAAAGCTGTCGTCGCAGCCTTTCATGAAAACGGCATACGCGTGGTGTTCGACGGCGTGTTCAACCACGCGGGGCGCGGCTTCTTCGCCTTTCAGGATGTAAAGCGCTACGGCCGGGAGAGTCGCTACCGCGACTGGTTTCACCTCGATTTCAACGGCGACTCCCCCTATGGCGACGGCTTCTGGTACGAGGGCTGGGAGGGACATTACGAGCTGGTGCGCCTTAAGCTTGAAAACCAGGAGCTGCAGCAGTATCTGCTTGAGAGCGTGCGCCTCTGGTTCCATGAATTTGATATTGACGGGCTGCGCCTCGACGTCGCCTACCTCCTGCCGCTGTGGTTCATCTCCATGCTGAAACAAGAGATGCGCGCGCTGAAGCCGGACGCCTTTCTTCTCGCGGAGATACTCGGGGACAACGCCGGGCGCTTCTACAGCGAGGGACAGGCAGATGCAATCACGGACTACCCCGGCTACAAGGCACTCTGGTCCTCCTTCAATTCTCTGAATCTCTTTGAGCTCGCACACACGGTGCGTCGAAACTACCTGGAGATGTACCGCGGACAGCGTCTCTTTTCATTTGCAGACAATCACGACGTGGAGCGCATCGCATCCAGGCTCACTGATCCGGAGAAGCTGCCGCTGATCTATGCACTGCTCCTGACTCTTCCCGGCATTCCCTGCATCTACTACGGCAGCGAGTGGGGCACGGAGGGCCGGAAGGAGGCAGGAAGCGACGCCTCTCTGCGTCCCGCCTTTGCTGCGCCGCAGCCAAATGCACTGACAGAGCAGATTTCCGCGCTGATCCACCTCCGGAACGACACGCCGGAGCTCTCCTCCGGAAGCTACCGGGAGCTTCTGCTGACAAACCGCAGCTTTGCTTTTGCAAGGGAATACGAGGGTAATGTCAGCACCGTCGCAGTGAATCTCGACAGTGAGACGGCAGAGCTCCACCTCCCGGACGGGCGCACACTCACTCTGCCGCCGAAGCGCGCGGCAATCAGCCGGAGAGACGATACATTTCGGCTGCTCTGATTTATACCGCGCTTCGTCTGCATTTCCCGCATCCTGTCCTTGACTTTACTGCTGCCCCGGCTTATAATGGCGCCAATAAAGGGGAGTAGCTGGCAGTGCATCCGCACAGGCAACCGGATCCGACATACCCGATGGGCGCTGCTCATCCGAGTCCGGTTTAGGAAAATGACCGACAGCGAGACTTTTATCAGGCTCAATCGCCATGATAAGAGTCCCGCTGTTTTTCATTCCCTGACTTTCTAAATTTAAAGGAGACAGTATATGAGCTTTTTACTGGAAGGACTGCTGTCCGTGACCTGGCAGCAGCTTGTGATGTATCTGGTCGGAATCGCGCTGATCTGGCTCGCCGTTGAGAAGGAATACGAGCCCTCGCTGCTGCTTCCCATGGGCTTTGGCGCCATCCTCGTCAATCTGCCGCTCTCCGGTGTTCTGGATCAGCTCGTGCAGGGAAAGGTTCCGGCTGCCGGCATCATCGAGTGGCTGTACAAGGTCGGCATCGAGTCCTCCGAGATGATGCCCCTGCTGCTCTTTATCGGCATCGGTGCGATGATTGATTTCGGCCCGCTCCTCTCACAGCCCTTTTATTTTCTCTTCGGAGCGGCGGCACAGTTCGGCATCTTTGCGGCCATTCTCATTGCCTGTCTCATGGGCTTTGACTTAAAGGACGCGGCCTCCATCGGTATCATCGGCGCGGCGGACGGTCCCACTTCCATACTGGTATCGCAGGTGCTGGGCTCCAACTACATCGGGCCGATCGCAGTCGCAGCCTACTCCTATATGGCTCTGGTCCCGATCATCCAGCCCTTTGCAATCAAGCTGGTGACAACCGAGAAGGAACGCCGCATTCATATGAGCTACAACCCGAAAAGCATTTCCCGCACTACGCGCATTGCCTTTCCGATCGCCGTGACGATCATCGTGGGCTTTGTGTCACCGCAGTCTGTGGCGCTGGTCGGCTTTCTGATGTTCGGAAATCTGCTCCGGGAATGCAGTGTTCTGAACAGTCTCAGCAAGACCGCGCAGGATGATCTCGTCAATCTCATCACCCTGCTCCTCGGCCTCACGATCTCCTTCAGCATGCGCGCCGAGCAGTTTGTAAATCCGCAGACCATCATGATCATGGCACTGGGACTGGTCGCCTTCATCTTTGACACCGTGGCCGGCGTGCTCTTTGCAAAGCTGGTCAATGTCGTGCTTCGGATCTTCAGAAGACCCCCCGTGAATCCGATGATCGGCGGCTGCGGCATCTCCGCCTTCCCCATGTCCTCGCGCGTTGTGCAGCGTCTCGCAACGGAAGCCGAGAAGGGCAATATCATACTCATGCAGGCGGCCGGCACCAATGTCGCGGGTCAGGTCGCTTCCGTTATTGCGGGTGGGCTGGTGATCAGCATCGTCTCTCAGTACCTGTAAGGCTCAGCACATTTCCAAAGGAGGAAAGCTATGAATACAATCCAGATTGCCCTGGAAATCATGGCAAAGGGCATGGGCGGCATCTTCGCCGCCGCGATTATCATCATGTTTGCAATTATGATTCTTCAGAAGATCACAGCGAAGAAATAAGCCCCTGAAGACAGAAACACCAACCTTTTATAATATGTCCCCTGTTTATCGGATGCCCGACAAGCAGGGGACATATTACTTCTCTTATCTCTTCTTCTGCACGTACTTCACAAAGCTCTCCGCTTCCTCAAAAGAAGCAAATCTTGCTGTGTACATCCGGTTTCCCATCGTCGGAGCCATGATCTCCGGCATTTCCTCCGCCATGACAATCTGACGTCCGAACTTCGCCTGTATGTCCTGCGCGCTGTGCAGGTAGTTGTAGCGGTCTCTCTGCCCGGCATAGACGCAGTAGTGGTCGTGCCGCGGATCAGAGAGCACATTTGCATCCAGTGCAATCATGTCCGCCCAGATCTGGTACACATCTGTTGCATGAGCATAGTTCATCATGTCTGTGGTGTAACCGCCCGCCGGTCGCATATTGACCTCGAGCCCCACATAATCTCCCAGCTCACCGAGTCCCGGCTTCGCCTCCGTCAGCCGAAAAAACTCCAGATGGACAAAGCGGCTCCGGACACCAAAGGCCTCCACCGTAGCCCGCCCGATCTCTCGAAACTTCTCCGGCATCTCGGCCATAACGCAGTAAGAAAGATCCCTCTGCTCATTCACAATATCTGCAATGGACGGCGGCCACACGGTCTCCGATTCAAAAAGCGGCTCCCCATAGGAATCAATGATTGCATCGTAGCAGCAGATATCGCCCTCGACGAACTCCTCCATCACGTAGCGCTCCTCCGGGAGCTCCTCGAAGAAGTGCGCAAGCATCTTCTTATTCTCCAGCTTCCAGGTATGGCGGGAGCCCAGGCCCTCGTCCGGCTTTATAATGACCGGATATCCCACCTCTCGGATAAAGTCCTCCGCGGCCTTCCTATCACTCACAATGATATGTTTCGGTACGGGCACACCGGCTTTTTTATAAAACTGCTTCATCTCCGACTTGCTGCGGAAACGACTCACATCCGAGGCCTGAACACCGGTCTTGATATTGAAATCCGTGCGGAGACGTGCGTCCTGACGCAGCCAATACTCATTATTTGATTCAATCCAGTCGATCTTTCCATACTTGAAGGAAAAAAAGGCAACGGCGCGGAACATCTGATCATAATCCTGCATGGAATCCACACGGTAGTACTCCGTCAGCACAGAGGTGAGCTCCGGATCCAGAGACGCATAGGGTATATCTCCGATGCCGAGTACATTTACCCCATCCTTGTGCAGACGGTCACAGTATTTCCAGTGATTGCTGGGAAAATGGGGGGATATGAAGATAAAGTTCATGCGCTTACCTCCAGTGCCTGAGTGATATCTGCGATCAGATCCTCCTTGTCCTCCAAGCCGCAGGAGAGACGAATGAGCCCTGCCGGAATGCCCGCCTCCTTAAGCTGCTCCTCCGTGAGCTGTCTGTGCGTGGTGCTCGCCGGATTCAGGCAGCAGCTCCGCGCATCTGCGACATGTGTCTCGATCGCAATCAGCTGTAAGGCCCGCATGAAGCGCTCCGCTGCACCGCGTCCGCCCTTCAGCTCAAAGGCCACAACCCCGCAGCCGCCGTTCGGCATATATTTCCTCGCGAGCTCTGTGTAGGGATTGCCCGGCAGTCCGGGGTAGTTTACAAACTCCACCTCCGGCCGCGTCCGAAGAAATTCTGCGACCGCTCTTCCATTCTCTACATGGCGCGGCATACGCACATGCAGGGACTCCAGTCCCAGATTCAGGTAGAAGGCATTCTGCGGGGACTGAATGCTGCCGAGGTCACGCATCAGCTGTGTCGTTGCCTTGGTGATAAAAGCGCCCTCCTGTCCGAAGCGCTCCGCGTAAATGATGCCATGATAGGAGTCGTCCGGCTCACAGAGTCCCGGATATTTGTCGGCGTGTGCCATCCAGTCAAAGTTTCCGCTGTCCACGATGGCGCCGCCGACTGCCACGCCGTGCCCGTCCATGTACTTCGTCGTGGAATGCGTCACAATATCTGCTCCCCACTCGATCGGCCTCAGATTTACCGGAGTCGGGAAAGTATTGTCTACAATAAGAGGAACCCCATGCGCATGCGCCACCTGTGCAAATTTCTCGATGTCCAGCACGGTGAGCGCCGGATTTGCAATGCTCTCGCCGAACACAGCCCGCGTATTCTCGCGGAACGCGGCGTTCAGCTCCTCTTCTCCCGCATCCGGAGAGACAAAAGTCACATCAATCCCCATCTTTTTCATCGTGACTGCGATCAGATTAAAGGTACCACCATAGATTGAGGAGGACGCCACAATATGGCTGCCGGTCTCACAGATATTGAAGAGTGCAAAGAAATTGGCCGCCTGTCCGGAGGAAGTCAGCATCGCCGCCGTGCCTCCCTCCAGCGCCGCAATCTTCGCTGCTACATAGTCGTTCGTCGGGTTCTGAAGCCGGGTGTAGAAGTAGCCGGACGCCTCCAGATCAAAGAGCCTTCCCATATCCTCCCCGGTGTCGTACTTAAAGGTTGTGGACTGGACGATCGGAATCTGTCGCGGCCCTCCGTTCTCCGGGCGGTATCCCGCCTGAACACATTTTGTGCTGATTTTATACTCTTTCTCGTCCATTACACACCTCCGATTTTTGATTTTTCTGTATTCTACTATATCTACCCTCTCCGCGCAAACAGTTTTCCCTTACTTTTCTGCGCGTTTTCGGCTACACTGATTACAGCGCCCGCATGGAGCCCAAAGTGGGATTCAACTCACACGGGAGTATGGAATATAATAGCGTTGTGAAAGCGCGCAGTCAGTTTTACTTCCCTAAAAAGGAGACGAAGCATGAAAAAGCTCTGCTACTTCCCTCGATTTCTCTGCATACTCTCTCTCTGCACAGCAGTGCTGTTCTCCGCCTGCGATCCTAAGACAGCGACAGCTCCCGAAGACAGCACGGCCAGCATGGCAGCCCCGTCCCCGACAGCCGAGATCAGAGTAGATGCACCGGTTCCTTCCATGGACGCGGATCATGAAAGCCAGCCCGCCACGTCGCAGGCCACTGTCTCCGGCAACGCGACAGGAGCTGCGGAAACTGTAGAGGACAGCGGTACAGATGTCTCCGCCATACAGCTTGCCTTCTGCGGCGATATCTACCTCTCCGAGCACGTCCTCTCCGCCTATGACCGCGCGGGCTCTGTCTCTGGAATTCTGGATGATACCCTGCTCTCTGCCGGACGGGACGCCGATCTCTTCATCGCAAATCAGGAGTTTCCCTTCGGGACCGGAGGCACGCCCGCAGCGGACAAGCAGTTTACCTTCCGCGTCGCACCGGAACGCTGCGCCATCTTTAATGAGCTCGGCATAGACCTCGTGACTCTCGCAAACAACCACACGCTTGATTACGGACGGGACTGCCTCACAGAGAGCTTTGAGACTCTGGAGCGCTACGGAATTCCCTACATCGGCGCCGGAGCGAACCTAAAGCGCGCCTCCTCCCTGCACCGTGTGGAGCTGAAGGGACGGAGCATCGGCTTTCTCGCCGCCTCCCGCGTCATTCCGGATTACAGCTGGAATGCCGGAGAATCGCAGTCCGGGCTCTTCACAACCTACGATCCGGCCGCTCTCATCGCAGAGATCCGTGCAGCGGAGCAGAGCTGCGACTTCACCGTCGTCTATGTCCACTGGGGACTTGAGCGGCACAGCGAGCCGGAAGCCTACCAGACCGAGCTTGCAAAACAGTATATCGACGCGGGCGCGGATCTCGTGATTGGCTCACACCCGCACGTGCTTCAGCCCATACGCAGCTACCGTAGCGTTCCCATCGTATACAGCCTCGGAAATTACCTCTTCGGCTCCTCCATCCCGGAGACAGAACTGCTGCTCGCAGAGCTCGACGCGGACAACCATCTGACTCTCTCCGTGATTCCCGCAAGCGGAAGTGCCGGAAAAACCGTCTCCACCGCAGAGCTGCGTCAGATCACGCCGGAAGAAATACCGTGATTGTGAAATGAGACACCCGTGCATCAAGAGAGCGCTTGCAGTCTCCGGCGAAATCGTGTATATTAGTAGTCGCACTGTGTCTGTAGCGCAGCTGGATAGCGCGTCAGACTCCGACTCTGAAGGTCGCGGGTTCGAATCCCGCCAGACACATGAATATTTTATGAAGCGGAAGTCCTGTTTACCGGGCTTCCGCTTGATTTATTTCACCGCTCTTTTTCCGGTTTTTGTACCTGACTGCGTGCAGATACTCCGAAACACACTGCCGGGAATTTACTCCTGCTTCCCAAAAACCTGCTCGCGCAGTCTCCGGCCGGTCGGCGTGGCGGCAAGCCCTCCTCCGGCAGTCTCCTTCAGCGACTCCGGAAGGCTCTCCCCGACCTCCCGCATCGCGTCGATGCACTCGTCCGCAGGAATCTTCAGATCTATCCCCGACAGAGCCATATCCGCGGAGGAAAAGGCAATCATAACTCCCGCGACATTTCTCTTGATGCAGGGAATCTCCACAAGCCCCGCGACCGGATCGCACACCAGCCCCAGCTGATTGGCAATCGCCATGCCAAAGGCCGCAGCACACCGCTCCGGATTTCCTCCCATGAGCTCCACCAGCGCAGCGGCAGCCATGCCTGCGGCGCTTCCGCACTCCGCCTGACATCCGCCCTGTGCTCCGGCGACAGAGGCCTTCTCCGCGACCACCATGCCGAAGGCACCTGCAGTGAAGAGCGAAAGCACGATATCACGCTTCTCTGCGCGCTTCTCCTCGTACATGCTCACGAGACAGCCAGGCAGTATCCCGCAGCTCCCCGCAGTTGGTGCGGCGACGATCCGCCCCATCGCGGCGTTGCAGTTGGAGACCGCCATGGCCCGGGACATAGCCCGTGTCATAAAACCGCCGCTTAAGCCCCCGCTCCGCTCTGTGGCGTAGCGCATCATCTTATACCCCTCTCCTCCGGTAAGACCGGAGGTGGAGCGCATATCGGGATCCTGTCCCCGCACAGTGGACTCGACCATGACGTCGAAGCTCTCCTCCATGTGCCGGAAGACCTCCTCCTCTGTGTGACCAAGCTCTTCCGCCTGATCCGCAAGACAGAGCTCACTGATTCTTATTCCCCGCGCCCCGGCCTCCCTGACAAGCGCAGCGATACTGTCATACTTTATCATCCCTCACCTCTGTTCAGACCGCACGGATCAGAATCGCCTTTTCGACATTTCCCAGCTTCTCGATGTCCTCCGTCATACCGCGCGGCGGCAGCTCATCCAGCTCCATCATCATGAGCGCAAGTCCGCCCCTCTCCTGACGACTCAGGCGGAAATTTCCGATATTCACATCGCTGTACTTCTCGTGCATCAGATTTGTGACATCCGCAATCACGCCCGGTCTGTCGTGATGCAGCACCAGTATGGTCGTGTGCTCCCCGGTGAAGTCCACCCGGAGCCCGTTCACATAGTCCACGCGGATATTTCCCCCACCGATGCTCGCCCCCTGCACCACGCCGCTGCTCCCATCCTCACAGCGGAAATGGATGCGCGCAGTGTTGGGATGCGCTCCCGCTATGCTCACCGGGACAAATTCATAGCGTATGCCCCTCTCCTCCGCAATGCGAAGCGCATCCCGTATCTCCTCTGAGTAGCTGTGAAAACCCATGATACCAGCCAGAAGTGCGCGGTCTGTGCCGTGTCCCTGATAGGTCTTTGCAAAGGATCCGGAGAGCTCTATCCTGAGCTCCGCGGGTCTGGACCCATCCATGATTTTATTTGCGACTCTTCCGAGCCGCACAGCTCCTGCTGTGTGGGAGCTGGAGGGGCCTATCATCACCGGGCCTATCATCTGAAATATATTCACGCCGCACCTGCCTCGTCCTGTAAGATTTCGCCGACTGCCTCAAAAAATACTGCCGTAATGCACAGATTCCGGGCTCTCGCCCGGAATGTGCGCTTTTTTATATTATAACTCCCATACCCGCTTTGTGAAAGCGGCGTTTTCTGAGGCCTCTGCCTGCCGCGCCGCTCTTCTCATGCCAATTACTTCCAGCAGTCAACCTTGCCCTCAAGTCCGACTGTGGAGGCCTTGAACACCGGATTCTTGCCCTCCTGCTTCTGCTTCGTGTAGTCTGAAAGCGCTCCCAGCGTGACAGAGTGCAGAATCAGAATGACAGGAATATTGATGATCGCCATAATGCCCATCAGTACGTCAGAGATATCCCAGAGCAGCCCCATCTTGGAGATCGCGCCGACAAATACGATGATGGAGCAGACGATGCGAAAACCAAACATAAAGCTCTTGCTGGGAACCTTCTTCATCATATAGGCCAGAAGATTGTCCGTGTAATAGATATTTCCGATCAGTGTCGTAAATGCAAAGAGTATCATTGCGACCGTAATGAAGATCGGACCGGCATCTCCCAGAGTGGTTCTGAGCGCCTCCTGCACATAGGGTGCACCTGCGATCTCTGCATTCGGCTCAATGCCGGAGCAGAGGCACATCAGAGCAGTTGCAGAGCAGAGCAGCAGCGTATCAATAAATACAGAGAGCATCTGCACAAGACCCTGCTTGACCGGATGGCTGACATCTGCCGCTGCCGCCGCGTTCGGCGCAGAGCCGACACCCGCCTCGTTGGAGTACAGACCGCGCTTGATTCCGAACATCACACAGGAACCTGCGAAACCGCCAAAGATTGCCTGAAAATCAAAGGCCTCTGCAAAAATGCGTGCAAACACCTCCGGAATCAGATTCGCGTGTGTCAGCAGAACAAAGAGGGATACCAGCACATAGAGGATACCCATGATCGGAACCAGAGTAGAGGTCGTCTTCACGATTCGCTTTCCGCCGCCGAGCAGGCAGTAGCCGAATATAATCGCCAGAATCGCGCCGATTATAATCGGGGAGACCTTCGGATCGTAGAAGCTGTACGCACTGAAGGTGGACTGCAGATTATATGCACAGAGCATATTGAAGCCGCCCGCATAGGTCAGCAGCATACTGAATGCAAAGAGAAAAGCAAGCGCACGGCTGTGCAGCGCCGCCTCGATGTAATAAGCCGGTCCGCCGTAATAATTGCCCTCGTCGTCCTTCTTCTTATAGATCTGCGCGAGCGTGCTCTCCACAAAGGCAGAGGCGCCGCCCACAATGGCGATGAGCCACATCCAGAATACCGCGCCGTAGCCGCCGAGGCCGATCGCCGATGCGACACCGACAATATTTCCGGTTCCGACTCGGGATGCTGTCGAGACCATAAGCGCCTGGAAGGAGGAGACCGCTCCCTCCTTGGTCGGCTTCTCGCCGATTACGCTGATTGCCTCCTTAAACATGCGTCCCTGAATAAACTTCGTCGCAACTGTGAAGTAGATTCCTCCGCCCAGCAGCAGAATGATGAGAAGCTTACTGTACATGAATCCGCTGATCGCTCCTATGATGTTACTGAACACTTCCATATGTCCCCCCGTCCTTTCTCATAAACATTTTCCAGTAATTCCGAAACAAAATATCCTGCAGCCTGTAATGATTACCTCCTTTTGAACATTTTCCTTTTTTATATTGTCTATATTATACACATAATATGATAAACTCGCAGCTTCTTTTTTAAAAGTTTGCCTGTCCGATAGCTGCTATTTACGATATCGATAGGCGATTATTTTTTCCTGCTGCCCGGATCGCCAAGCATCCTCAGAACCTCGCTCATGCGGTCACGCAACCTTGCAGCCTCCTCAAAGTTCAGCTCTGCTGCCGCCCGGAGCATACTCTTCTCCAGCTCCTTTGAGAGCTTTTTCAGCTCTGCATCGCTCATGGACTCCGGATCCTTCTTCCAGCTCTCCTCATCCCGGATCACTGCCTTCGTCATCGTGATCACATCGCGCACCGCCTTCTTTATGGTAGTCGGCGTGATGCCGTGCAGCGCATTGTACTCCTCCTGAAGCTTCCGCCTCCGCTCCGTCTCATCAATTGCCCGGCGCATCGAGTCCGTGATGGTATCCGCATACATAATCACATGCCCCTCGGCATTTCGCGCGGCGCGCCCTATGGTCTGAATCAGCGAGGTCTCGCTGCGCAGAAACCCCTCCTTATCCGCATCCAGTATCGCCACCAGCGTAATTTCAGGAATATCCAGACCCTCTCTTAAGAGGTTGATGCCGACAAGCACATCAAATTCGTCGAGGCGCATCGCGCGGATGATCTGCGCGCGCTCCAGCGTGTCGATGTCCGAGTGCAGATAGCGCACGCAGATCCCGACCTCCCGCATGTAGTCGGTGAGATCCTCCGCCATGCGCTTTGTGAGTGTGGTGATCAGTATCTTATGCTTTGCCTCCGTCTCCTTCCGCACCTCGGAGATCAGATCGTCGATCTGCCCCTCCACTGGGCGCACGGAGATCTCCGGATCCAGAAGGCCGGTCGGCCGGATGATCTGCTCCGCCCGGAGCATCTCGTGCGCCGCCTCATAGTCGGAGGGCGTCGCAGAGACAAAGAGCATCTGGTCTATTCTCTGCTCAAACTCCTGAAAATTCAGCGGACGGTTGTCCAGCGCACTCGGCAGGCGGAAACCAAAATCCACCAGCGTGTTCTTTCTGGACAGATTTCCGTTGAACATCCCACCGATCTGCGGAATGGTGATGTGGCTCTCGTCCACGATGGTCAGATAGTCCTCCGGAAAATAGTCCATGAGCGTGAAGGGCGGCTCTCCCGGCTTCTGCCCGGTAAGAAAGCGCGTGTAGTTCTCAATGCCGGAGCAGAAACCCGTCTCCCGCAGCATCTCCACATCGTAGTGTGTGCGCTCCTCAATGCGCTGCGCCTCGAGGAGCCTGTCCTCGCTCTTTAAATACGCCACTCTCTCCTCGCACTCCGCAAGTATCTCCCGGCAGGCTTTCTCAATCTTCTCCTTCGGCACGACATAATGAGAGGCCGGGTATATAGAGATGTGCATGGTCTCCGCCGTGGGGCTTCCGGTCAGCACGTCGATCTCTGTGATCCGCTCGATCTCGTCCCCGAAGAACTCCACCCGGTATGCGAGCTTGTCCTGATCCGCCGGGAATATCTCCAGTGTGTCCCCTCGCACCCGGAAGGTTCCGCGGTGAAAGTCCATGTCATTCCGCGTGTACTGAATGTCGATCAGGCGGGAGATCACCTCGTCCCTGTCCTTCTCCTGTCCCGGTCTTAAGCTCACCATCATGTCCTTATAATCCACCGGGCTGCCCAGTCCGTAAATACAGGAGACGCTCGCCACAACAATCACGTCTCTCCGCTCCAGCAGCGCGCTTGTCGCCGAGTTCCGGAGCTTATCGATCTCATCGTTGGTCGCGGAATCCTTCTCAATATAGGTGTCCGTCTGCGGAACGTAAGCCTCCGGCTGATAGTAATCATAGTAGGAGACGAAATATTCCACCGCGTTTTCCGGGAAGAATTCCTTCATCTCACTGTAGAGCTGCGCCGCCAGCGTCTTGTTGTGAGAAATGATGAGCGTCGGCTTCTGCAGCTTCTGGATTACATTCGCCATGGTAAAGGTCTTCCCGGAGCCCGTGACGCCCACCAGCGTCTCAAACTGATTCCCCTCCGAAAAACCCTGCGCGAGTCGCTCGATTGCCTGCGGCTGATCTCCCGTCGGCTGATACTCACTGTGCAGCTTAAATTCCATACTCTGCCTCTCAGTCTGATATGCTGCGGGATCATCCAGAGTCCCCGCAGCTGTATCCCTTCCATAAAGGAAGGGCCGCTCCTCTCTTCCGGAACTGCCCTTCTCCTGTTATCTCCTCTGTGCGCGGTCTCCCGGCTGCACTTTAGCGTCTTCTCGCTGTGCTTCTCCGTCTGCTGCCCGCGCTGCTGATGTAGCTCACGTAGGCGTGTGTGACAGAGATATCCGCGTGACCCAGCATCGTCTGCACGGAGTGCAGATCCGTGCCGCTCTTTAAGAGATGCGCCGCAAAGCTGTTCCTCAGAGATTGCGGCGTAATATCCTTCCGGATATCTGCTCTGTCTCCATAATATTTGATGATCTTCCAGAAGCCCTGACGGCTCATTGCCTTCCCGCTGATATTCACGAACAGCAGCTCCGTTTCATTGCCCTTTAGGAGCGCCTCGCGCGCATCCTCCAGATAGCTGCAGAGTGCCTCGCGCGCATCCTCCCCGAAGGGCAGCACGCGCACCCGCTCGCCGCTCCTCCTGCAGCTGACACAGCCCCGCGCAAAGTCCAGATCCGAGAGCGTCAGCTCTATCACCTCTGATACGCGAAGCCCTGTCGCACAGAGCAGCTCCAGCATAGCGCGGTCTCTGAGCTTTTTGAGCGTTTTTCCCTCCGTCTGCTGAAGAAAGCGCTCCACCTCATCTGCGGTGAGCACTGTCGGAAGCTTCTTCTCCACCTTCGGCGCCTTCAGCTCCTTGGCCGGATTCAGCTGAATATCCCCGTATCTCTCCTCAAACGAAAAAAAGGCCTTCATGGAGGCCACAACTCTCGAAATCGTAGTTGTCGCCCTTCCCTTGCGCTCAAGCCAGAGTACATAAGCGCTCAGCATCTCTGCGCTGATCTCACCGGGTCTCCGTATTCCATAGCCGGAGAGCCATTCCGCCATCTGGCGCAGATCCCTCTGGTAGGACACCAGCGTATTGTCCGCCATATGCCGCTGATTCCTCAAAAACTCTGCGAAGCGAAGCAGTTCCTCTTCCATCTCGTTCCCCCGTTTTTCAACTCTCTGTCCGGCGCTCTCTGTGCTCCCGCCCTTTGGCACCGAACGGTCAGTTCACAGTATACCCGCAAGATTATGTAAAATCAAACGCCCCGGAACAGCTGAAAAGGTCGCTTGCGCGGCCTTTTTTCAAAAAAATACAAGATGTGGATATATGTCTGTCACTGCGGGGATATCTTGCCCTTTTCTCCTTCAGAAAATATTTTTGCCGCGTAGCCCAGAATCGCAGAAACGGTCTTTCCGTCCCGCAGCTCACCGCGATAGATCATCTGCAGAAGATCCCGGAGCTCCCACTCCTCCACCTCAATCGACTCATCCTGATCCAGATGCTGCCGTCCCGGAAGAAGCTCTCGCGCGAGAAAGATATCGATCTCCTCATCGCAGAAGGCGACAGTCGTATCGATGCGCATGAGAAATTCCAGCTTTTCCGGGCTCTCCACCCGGTAGCCGGTCTCCTCCTCCAGCTCACGAAAGGCACAGAGCCGCCGCGGCTCGTCCGGGGAATCAACCTTGCCCGCGGGAATCTCCAGAGTGGCGCGATCCAGCGCGTTCCGGTACTGCCGCACCATGAGAAGCTTCCCCTCCGCAGTCAGCGGAAGCACGGCCGCCGCACCGTTGTGGTGAATATAATCCCAGTTCGCCTGATGACCGCCGACCTCCACGAGATCCCGGTATACCTTCAGTATGGTTCCCTCATAGGCGAGCTCACGCTTTAGGCGCCGCACCTCGTTCATATCTCACCTCTGCATCTGCGGTAGCAGGCCTCGGCGCCCTTCAGCACGACATTGCGGAAGCCGGTCTCCTCCAGCGCTGCCACAGCTTCAATGGTTGTGCCTCCGGGAGAGCAGACAGCGTCCTTTAAGAGCGAGGGGTGCTCCCCCGTCTCCAGCACCATCTTCGCGCTGCCCAGCAAAGCCTGCGCCGCCATCTCCAGCGCATCCGTCTTCTTCATGCCGTAGCGAACCCCCGCATCGGAGAGCGCATCGATAAACATGTAGACAAAGGCCGGGGAGGAGCCGCTGATCACCGTGACGGCATCCATGAGCCGCTCATCCAGCTTCTTCATGCGCCCGAAGGAGAGAAAGAGCTGCGCAAGCTCCTCCCTGTCGCCGTCTGTAAATCTGCTGTCGTCATAGCAGATGCCTGTCATCCCCTCCCGGATCTGTGCCGGCGTATTCGGCATCGCGCGGACGATTCTCTTAAAGCCGCCGAGCTTCTCCGAGACCTCCGCGATGGTGATACCCGGCGCGAGAGAGATCACCAGCTTCGATCCGCCGATCTCCGGGCGAATCTCCTCCAGCACTCTGTCATAGACCACGGGCTTCACCGCAAGAATCAGAATATCCGCCTCTCTCGCGCAGAGCTGATTGGAGCTCACAAAGCGCACACCAGTCTTTTCGTTGATCTTCACCCCGCGCTCCGGATGCGCACAGGTAAAGAGAAGATCCTCTTTTTTATGTGTCTCAATCAGGCTGTTCATAATTGCAGTCCCGATATGTCCCATACCGATAAACCCTATTTTTGACATTCCGATTTCCTTTCTGTCCTGCTTGTCGCTGTCGTGCCTTCTATCTTATTCCAGCGCGCCCATTCGCGCAAGCCTGAAACTCAAATCCTCCCCGGATCATCCGGCATGGCCGTAAGCTCTGCCCCAGCAGACTTCCGTATGAAGCACGCCCGCGGTATGGCCTGAGGCGCACTCACTCCACAGAGGAATTGCCCTGAAGTGCCCAGTCATAGAGCTCAAGAGCCTCAAAAAAGCTGCTGTCCGCCGTGTTCAGCTCCGTCCGTGCAGCCTGATACTGTTTCAGCGCCCCCAGATAGGCCGAGACGGAGAGCATCCCCATCCGGTACTGAAGCTCTGCCGCGTCTTTGCTGAGCTCCGCAGCCTGCATCCCGCTCTGCGCCGCGTCAAGCCCCGCCTGCTTCGCCAGCGCGTCCTGCTGCATCTCCCGGAGATTCACCAGCAGATTCTGGTTCATAGCCTCCTCGCTGTCCGCGCGAAGCTCCCAGGATGTCGTTGACTTCACATGAGAGGCATTCCGGAAGTCAATCAATGTTCCGTTTTTGGCAATCGCCGCCCTGAGATCTGTCTCCGGATCCATGCCCTCAAGGCGCGCAGCATCCGCCGCCGGCGTCTCCCCGATCTCCGGGTCCGCATCCTCCTTCCAGCCGCAGAGCAGAATGAGGCTTTTCTTAAGCTTCGCCGCTCCCGCATCGAGTGAGACAAGCTGAGACTCCGCCCGCATGAGCGCTGTCTCCGCAGAGCTAAGATCCAGTGCGGTGCCAAGCCCCAGCGAGAGACGCTGCGCTGCGTCGTCCCGAAGTCTCCGGTACAGCGTCGCGGACTCTGACGCGATGGCGCGCTGGGTTCTCAGTCCGTTGTAGGAGATCATCAGCCGTTTCGCCGCGACAGAAACCTGGCGCTCCGCCACGCGGAGCGACCGGTTTGAGGCGCTCACCTCCCGCGAGAGCTTATCCGCTGAAGCCCCGATTCCCTTCGCCGTAGCGGAGAGTATCGCCTCCTGCATGGCATAGTTTCCATAGTCCGCCTGATCTCCCGCCGCCTTCGCGTTCTCCTTCAGCTGCCGCATATCCCGCTGCCGCGCGTGTAAATTATCGCGTATCGTCTGCATAAGCCGGATGTTGTCCGTAAAGCCTGACCAGGCAGAGACAATTGCCGGATTGAAGCTGTGTACCAGCTCATCAATCTCATCGTACTCCAGCCGGTTGTCCATCAGCGCAGCCCAGCGCTCCTCCGTGTAACCGTTCAGCTCCGCCGCACTTTTTCCCGCCTCCGCGGGCTCTCTCGCTGCCTGCACGGCCGCCGATGCGGGAAATGCCGCCGTCCCCGCCAGTACAGCCGCAAGCGCCAGTGCCGCGGCTCTCCTCTCTCTCCTCATGCTGTCACCTCGCCTCAGCCCGCCGCGCTGGCGCCGGCAAGCCCCCTGACTGCCCAGTCATAGGCCTCCATCGCCTGAAAGAGCGTGAGCTCCGCCTGCTTTCTTCCAAGCTCTGCCTGCTTTGCGTTCAGCTCTGCCGTCTCATACTCCACCCGGCTTAAAAGCCCCAGCTGATAGCGCTGCGCGCTCTGTGCGGCAGTCTGCGCGCTGAGCTCCGCATTTGATACGCTGTAGAGATAGCTGCTCTTCGCGCTGAGCACCGTCTGATACGCAGCATTGAGACTGGCAGCTATGCGGGCCTCATTATCCGCAATGGTGGATTTCAGAGTATTGATATCTGTCTCTCCGACCGCATTCTCAAGCTTTTTTTGATTCACGCGAAGCGTGTAGTTATTCTGTTTCGCATGCTCAAGATCCGCTTCCGGATTCATGCTGTCAATCCGGGAGAGCTGAAGCTCCGGCAGCGGTGCGATCTCTGCCTCACTGTCCGCCTTCCAGCCGAGCATCACCTGAAGCTTCTGCCGCGTCGCATCTCTCGCCGCACTGTCACTGATTTTCGTCTTTTCCACATTCTGAACTGCCTGCTGTGCTGTGAGCAGCTGGATCTCCGTCCCGGCTCCCACAGCCTTCTGCGCCTCAGCAACAGAGAGCTGCAGCTCGGCGAGCTGCTTCGAGAGCGCATCCGCCTCCGTGCGGTACTGCCCCGCATAGTAAGCGATCATACTGTTCTGCGCAGTCTGCACCAGCGCCTTCTCTGCGCTCTCATAGTTCAGCCGTATGATCTCCGCGTCCTCAAGCGTATCGTCCGCCTGCTTCTGAAGGTTCTTCGCCTGCATCTCAGAGGTGAGCGCCGCCGTCATCGCGGCCGCGTAGTTCGCATCTCCCTCATCGGGATAGCTGATGTCCGCAAGCAGCTCGTCCGCAAGTCTCCGGTACTCTGAGGCCACATCGTCACGGCTGCTGCCGTAGTCCTTCCTGAATTTCCGGTAGCTGAACTGATTCTGCTGCACTGTCGGGTTGTACTCCTGAATCAGTCCCTCAATCTCCGTGTATTCCATGCGGTTGTCACGGAGTGCCGCCCACTCCTCCTCTGTCCGCGCAAACTGCGGCGAGGAGGCAAATATCGTCCCCGCCCCGAAAGCGGAGAGCTGAAGCACGAGCAGCAGCGCTGCTCCCCGACGGAGCACCGCGCACCCCGCACTTTCCCGCTCTGCCTGCATGACCCTCATTCTGTTCTTCAAGGCATTCCTTTCCCGGCCCGTCAGGGCCGCCCGTAAAGTCCACTCAATCCACATCCGCAAACTCGTCTATTCCGCCCTTCCGCTTCCGATCCGTCATCTTGTAGAGCGTCGGCAGAAGCAGAAGCGAGAGCAGAGTAGAGGCCACCAGTCCGCCGATATCCACCAGCGCCAGCCCCTGCATATACTGACCGGCGGTGCCGTAGCGCAGCGCCATCGGAATCATCGCGATGATCGTAGTCAGCGTGGTCATGAGAATGGGGCGCAGGCGAACTGCCCCCGCCTCCACCAGCGCGACATCCAGATCTGCATTCTCCGTGCGCATGTGGTTAGCTGTATCTACATATAGTATACCATTATTTACGACCGTTCCAACCATCATCAGAAAACCAATCATGGAAATCATGCTGATCTTACAGTTCGCAAGAAAGAGCAGCCCGAAGGCGCCGATCAGTGAGAATGGGATCGTAAACATCACCATAAAGGAATATTTGACTGACTCAAACTGTATCGCCATGACAATAAACACCAGAAATACCGCCGTCATCAGTGCGCCGCCGAGCGCAGAGAGCTCCTCCATCATGCTCTCGTCCATGGAGTTCTGCGCCATCTCCACCCCCATCGGCTTCTGAAAGCGCTGGACATAGGCCTTCATATCCCTGTCTGCGGTCTTCTCATAGCTCTCCACAATGTCTGCGGTGACGCTGACCTGATAGCGCTTGTCCTTTCGGAGCAGCGTCTCCGGACTGTCCTCAAAGCTCACACGCGCGATATCGGAGAGCGGCAACTGGCTGCCCTTCGGCGTTGTGATGAGCCAGCTGTTCAGCCTGTCCACACTGTCCAGCGTTCCCTCCGGGTACTCAAGCCGCACCTTGTATTCACGGGAATCCACCGTAAAGCTCAGCACCTCCTTGCCGCTCATGGCGAGGTAAATGCTGCCCGCGACGCCGGCGGGTGTCAGCCCCTCGGCCTGCGCCTTCACGGGATCCACCTCCACCTTCACCACCGGGGCAGCATTCTCCATGGAGGAGTGCACCTTCGTGACATAGGGCTCCTTCCGCAGCCCTGCGACAATTTCATCCGCCGTGCGCTTCACCTGCTTGAGATCCGTTCCCTCCAGCATGGTCTGGATATCCGCAGTCGTGGAGGAGCTCATTCCCATGGAGCTCGCACTCTGCATCGTCACAGAGGCATTGGTGATGCGCTGCATGGGAGCCTTCCAGTCGGAGATAACCTGCTTCGTACTGCGGCTTCGCGGCTTGCCGGGTCCCCTGTCCTTCAAGTACGCGGTCACAGTCGCACTGGAGCCGCCGAGGCTCATTCCTACCCCGCTTGAGCCGTAGGAAACCAGATACTTTTTAACATCCTCATCCGCAGTGATCACGGCCTCCACCTCGGAGAGCACATGATTCACCTCTTCGATGTGCTGGTTCGGCTTCAGATTCACCGTGACTGTGATCTGCCCCTCGTCCACGTCGGGCGTGAGCTCCATGCCGAGCCGCGAGGCCATGGCGAGGGAGACTAAGAGCAGCGCCACGATGGACGCGATCGCGAGGCGGTTGTGCGGCATGATGCGGCGCACCAGCGCGCGGTAGGCTTCCTCAAGCCGCGCCAGCAGCCGGTTCACCGGCGCCTCCCGCCTCTCCTCAGGGTGCAGGAAATAAAAGAGCAGAGGCACGATGGTGCAGGCTGAAATCAGTGATGCTATCATACAGAACACAATGGTGAAACCCAGCTGCCGGAAGAGCTGCCCCGACATTCCCTTTAAGAGCGCAAGCGGCAGAAACACGACACAGGTGGTCGCGGTGGAACCTGCAACGCTGCCGAGCACATATTCTGCGCCCTGCATGGCGCCGTCGTAGTAGCTCAGCGCATGCAGCTTTTTCTGACGGAAGCAGCTGTCCAGCACAACGATGGAATTGTCCACGACCATGCCGACGCCCAGTACCAGAGAGCCCACAGAGATCAGGTTCATGGAAAAGCCCATGGCACTCATGCAGCAGAGCGCCACCATAACGGAAACCGGGATCGAGGTGCCGACGATGACCGAGGCCTTGATATCTCCAAAGAAAAGGAAGAGGATCGCCATGGCAAGCAGAATTGCCATGCCAAGCGTCTGGAAGACACCCCGCAGGCTGTCCTGAATCTCATTTGCGGAATCACTGATAATATCGAAGTGCAGGGAGCTGTTCGCGCGCTCCAGTGCTCCGAGCTGCCTGCGCACAGAGCGGGAGACATCCACCGCAGAGGCGCTCTGCTGCTTCGAGACAGAGATCGTCACCGCGTCCTGCCCGTTGTAGCGGGCAATGCTGTCCTGTGCCTTCAGCTTCTCGTGGACCTCCGCCACATCACTGAGATGGATCACCTCACCGTTTGCAAGCGTCAGCGCGATGTTCCTGATTGTCTCAATGCTGTTGTAATCCGCCCCTATGCTGACATTTAAGTCCTGGTCTCCGTGACTCAGCTTACCCGAGGGCAGCGTAAAATCGGCCGCGCCGATCAGTGAGGCAAGCGTGTTCATATCGAGATGGTACTGCGACATCTTCGCCCTGTCCAGCTCAATGCGAATGTAGGACTCCCGCCCGCCGTTCAGCGTGACCTCTGCAACCGAGGATATCTTCTCCAGCTCCGGGATGATCGCATCGTCCGCGTAGCTCCGAAGATTGCCGTCCGTTCCGCCCTGCACCATGAGCTGCATCACAGGCATGGCATTCATATCCATCTCCATGATCACCGGATCGTTTGCGTCCTCCGGAAGGCCGCCGCGGATGGTATCCACCTCCTTGCGGAGATCCAGATAGGCGGAGTCCATATTGGTGCCGTAATCATAGCGCAGCATGAGTATGGACACATTCTCCATCGCATAGCTGTAGTAGCTCTTGATTCCGGAGAGCGTGCTCACCCCGTTCTCCATGGGCTTCCCCACAGTCTCCGTGATATCCTCCGGGCCCGCGCCGGGGTAGCTCGTCATGATAAGCATCATCGGATAGTTCATATCCGGCGTCATCTCCATGGGAGAGCCGAAGACACCCTGCAGACCGAAATAGAGTATGGTGACCAGACTGAGCAGCATGGTCACCGGGCGCATCAGCGCAAACTTTGTGAGATTCTTCATTCTGCGAGAACCTCCGCGCCGTCATAGATTTCACTGGACCAGCTGACGATCACCAGATCCTCTGCCTGAAGGCCGTCTCGCACCTCCATGAAGCTTTCGTCAAAAATACCGGTGACGATCTCCCGCTTTACGGCGTGTCCGTCAGAAAACAGATACACATAGGGCTTTGCGTCCGCGTAGCTCACGGCTGTAGCGGGGACAGTCAGCGCCTGCACCGCCCGCGCGCTGATGAGCTGCACCTTCGCGCGGGAACCGCTGCCGAGGTTCACGCCCGGTATGCTTCCATCCTCCGCGGGCTGTACCTCACCAATACTCGCCCTGCAGCTGTAGAGCCCCGTCGCCGGGGAGACCTTGCCGCTCACCTCCGTCACAGTCCCGTTCACCAGCGCGGCATTCTTCTCCAGCTGTATCGTGTCTCCGACGTTCAGCTGACGCATCACCTGCTCCGTGACTCCAAAGCTTACGCTCATACCGCCATCTCCGGAAATGGTGCAGATTGCCATGGCGGGACTCGCCTGATCGTGCACGCTCACATTTTTGGTCTCAATCACACCGCTGATCGGCGCCTTCACCGTGGTGTATTCCGTCTGTAGCTTCAGCTGTGTCTCGGCATTCTGATAGGCAAGCCGGGTGCTGCCTGCCGCGCTCTGCGCTCCCTCAAGCTGCTGCTGGGACACCGCCCCGGTCGCAAAGAGCGCCTGGGTCCGGCCGAGCGCTGTCTCAGCGTCATTCATCGCAATGCGGGCGGAATCCAGCTGAATCCTCAGGGAATCCAGCGCATCCGAGTGTATGGTGATCAGCGTCTGTCCAGCCTCGACGCGATCTCCCGCCGCGAAGCTGACGTCCGTGATCTCACCCGCCATCTTCGGCATCACATCCACCTCCTGCTCCGGTTCCACCGTGCCGATCGCCTCTGTCCTGTTTATAATATCCCGGCGCTCCGGCGATGCGACTGTAACTGTGGGGCGCGTCTCCTCCTCCGCCCTGTCCGCTCTGTGCAGAAAACGGCTCACGATCAGAGCTGCAAGTGCCAAAAGCGCCAGAACGATAATACCTTTCTTCAGCTTTTTCTTCATTGCTCCGCTACCTCTCTGTCTTCCCGGCGCAACACGCCGTACTTCAGGATCTCAAGCTCATGGCGCAGATTTCTCTGCACCTCCTCCACGCGCTCCGGACAGTTTGCCGCGATCGCCGCACAGCGTATGGTGCTCGTAAATACCATGGGAAGCAGATACATGAGCTGCTCCTCGTCCACACTGTAGTTCCTGTGATCCAGCTCCTGATAGACTCTCGCGCAGAAGGCTCTGCCCCGGCGCTGCATCTCATTGTAGCCGCCAGCATCACAGCTCTGGGTCATCTCCTGCATGAGCTCCGCATCCGAAAAAATATTTCTCATGAAGCGGAGACCGTCCTCCGTGCGAAACTCCCTGTGACAGTGACCGTAGAGCATACGCGCGCAGAGAAAGATATCCCCTCCGCTCTGCCGCAGAAAATCAAGCACCGAGTCCTCATACTGTTTCATGAATTTTGTCATGATATGCCGCAGAAGATCCATCTTGTCCTCAAAATAAGTGTAGAAGCTTCCCCTTGAAATATCCGCCTCGCGGATGATGCTGTTGATGCTCGCGTCTGCAACAGAGACCCGGCAGAACTCATGAAAGCCGGCGCGCAGGATACGCTCCTGCTTCTCCTTTGCCAACTTGAAAAAGCGCTCCGAGGGCATATTCCTCTCCTCCTCCTTCGATTCATCAGGTGACAGGCTGTCACATCTCTGAATTCTACTCGGAAAGTGACAGGCTGTCAACTCCCCGGAGGGAGTATTCTATCCTGCGCATTTCTGATTTCTGCGCTTCATTTTTCTGTTGAAAACGCAGTCTGGAAACAGGTCTCTGTTAGAGCGCGCCCATGGCGCGCAAAGTCAAAAATGCTCCTGCTCATTATCTGAGCAGGAGCAGAGCTTCTGTATCACAATAGCCGTTCTGTCAGTACGACGGCAGATATCAACATCGTCCGCACCGGAGCCTCAATACTCACCCTTATTGTAGAGGTGTCCGTGTGCGGCGTCCTCGCTGTACACCGGCGTATTGGTCGTATCGTAGTTGTAGGTCGTATCCTGAATGGAAGTGAGGATATTCCCGCTGAAGGTTCCCTGGAACATCATCTTCTTCTCCATGAGGCTCTTCGTCGTGGAATAACGGCTCGTACCGTTGACACGGCTGCTGTCGCGCCACACCGGAACCACAACCTGTATGCCGCTCACCACCGGGCGGAGGACTGTCTCCGTCGTGGAGGAATCGGCAGAAACCTTTCTCAGGCGGGAAGCAGACAGAATATAGTTATTGCCCTCCGCATCCATGAGGCGTACCTTGTAGCCGCTCTCAGAGGAGCTCTTGCTGCTATTGCTGTTCTTGCTGCTGCGCACCACACTTCTGTTCGCCTTGTTCTGCGCAGTAACCGTAATACCGAGACCCGGGAGCTCAAAGGTATCTCCCTTCTTGATCTCCTTAATCTCCTCATTGCTCATAAACGCGGTGTCATAGATATCCACTGTCGCATTGTAGTTCTCTTTGCTCTCATCGAGCACCGCATTGGTGACCTTCAGGATTCTCTCTCCGAGCACCTGATACTGTGCGAGACCATCCGGCGCATTGGTACTGGTCTCTGTCACCTGCGTCGCATTGCTCGGTTTGCCGTCCCAGTAGCCGTTCACGTCAACCCAGTAGCCGTCCTCCGTGTACTGACTTGTGAGCCAGGTATCCTTGGTCTTCATGTATCTCCACCCGTTGGCGTCCTGCTGCCAGCCCGCAAATGCGGTGGAGCTCATAGCCAGAGTCAGCGCGGAAGCCGCCACGACCGTCATAAATTTCTTCATTCAATCATCCTCCTGAATAAACTGTCCCCTCGGACATTAACTTTCTTTTTCTTGTTGGTTGCATTATAAGCGCAATCTCAGGCGCGTACAAGGCAATTCGCTGATTCGTAATGATTCGTAAGCTTGGGTTAAGTTTTCGTTCTGTTTTCTTTCTATATTCTTGTCTCAGCTGCTCTGCAGGGAGACACATTTCCCCACGTGATGCGAAAGTCTATATCTTACCATTCATTCAGAAGCTTTATGTCGTTTTATCTGCCGCTCACACCGTCAGCTCGATCTGATTTCCCTCAAACACTCTGAAACAGCTCTCATAATAGCCGTCTCCCGTGATGCGCGGCCCGCTAAGCAGCTCATAGCCATCCTGTTTCAGGCGCGCACTGAGCGCGTCCACAGCCTCTCTGCTGCCAAGACTGAAGGCCAGATGGATGAAACCGGTGCGGTTCAGCCCCTTGTGCTCGTCCTCCATGCCCGGCCTCTGCATGAGCTCCAGCCGCGCGCCATCCGCAAAGGAAAGGAAGTAAGAGCGAAAGTCTGTCCGCACATTGTGATAGCCCTCATTCGACACTGCCCCGAGATAGCGCAGAAAAAATTCCCGCGCGCCCTCGAGATCGTTTACATACATCGCGATGTGCTCTATTCTCATCTCACTTCTCACCTCTCTGCTGTTCTTCTATATCCTGTTCTTCTCTCCCTGCAGACCTTGCGGCGTCCTTCCGCGTGTGTTTCCTTTTCGCCGGCTGCTTTCCTTTTGTTGCTGTCTTCTCTGCTCCCGCTGTCTTCTCTGCTCTCGCTTTCTTCTCCCCTGTCATCTCATAGCTCGCATCCAGAAGCCTGAGTACCAGCTCCTTCGGAACACTTCCGTCCAGAAGTATCGTGAGCCAATTCTGATGATTCATGTGGTAACCCGGCAGAAAACCCGGTCTCTGCCTCAGATAATCCCCTTCCATCGGATCGCATTTCACATTGAGAATATCGAGCGGTTCCTCCCCGCTCTGTCTGAGCTGCGGCGCCGAGACCGACATCAGCACCGCATACCACTTGCGATTCTCCCGGTGACGCAGAACTCCCCAGTCCGGATACTGGCGCCAGAGATACTCCGCAGCAGTCCCGTACTTCTTTTCAGCATAGTGAAAGATCTCAGCTCTGTTCATCGCCCCGCTCCTCCTGATCAAAGTCCGCAGGCGGACACCAACTCTCCCATATGACCAGCAAACTACCTGCCTCCCGTAAAGCAGCGATACAGGAAAGGCACATATTTCTTTCCGATGAGCTGCACGACAAATGCCAGCAGCACAATGAACCCCGGCATCAGAAGATACAGGGTGAGGCTCACTGCCGTTCTGCCATGCCAGATGCTGTCCGCGAGCTTTGTGATGAGCCGCACCGGCGCAAAGTGAAGCGCATAGATCAGAAAAGTTTCCCGCACCAGCTCCGGCGGGCGCGGCAGGGAAATACAGCTGCAAAGCCACCACAGCGATGCCGCCCCGCTCATTCTGCAGAACACCAGGGGCAGATCATTCCCCGTTCTCAGGGCAACAAACTGCCACAGCAATGCGGAGATAAAAAGAAAAACCGGCATACGCTCTCTCCCTGGGGGAGGCAGCAGGATATTCCTTCTGCCCCTCTCCCGGCAGACGATCGCCATGCGGGCTGCCGTGAGGTAGTAGAGCAGCGCATCCGAATTCAACGCGGTCGGATTCAGTCGGAGGGCGATCACCACTGAGAGCGGCACTGCCGTGAGCAGATAGCCCCTGAGGCTTCGCGCACACAGGTATACAAGAGGTGAGAGCAGCACCAGCAGCAGGAGCTGAAAGACATACCAGAAGCCGTAATTATAGTCGTACAGAAATACAGCGCGCGTGAGCTGCCGGAGATTCAGCGGCACTACGCCCTTCCCCACCACTCTGCTGAGCCCCGGAATGCGGGAGGCGATGACATAGCCCAGATAGTAGAGACTGTTCCACAGAAGATAGGGAATCAGGAGACTGCGTACTCTCCGCTTCCACTTCTTAAGCGTATCCGACAGCTCAAAATCCCGAAAAAAAAGAAGCGCAGAGAGCATAAAGAAGCCCGGCACCGCGATTTGTGCGATGTCGCTTCCTATCACTCTCTCCGCTCTTCCGACAAAATGGTAGGGTCCTGCGCCTCCGAGGAACAGCTCCGCATTGTAGGAATGCGCACAAATCACCAGCAGCGTGTAGACAAAGCTCACCCAGCCGACATGATCCCAAAAACGCTCCTCTCTCATAGGCACTCCGCTTCCGTTCCGCTTCAGGGCAAAATAAGCTCCTCTCCCATCTTACACAGGAAAGCTGTACCACGCAAGACGCGCGCTCTTATTTTCCGCCCTGTGCTCTCCGCGAGTAATGCGCCTCATAGTCCTTCAGCGCCTCAATCGCCTCTCTTGACAGCGGATACATCACAAGAATATTGAAAATCGTCATGAGGCCGATGCCGACATCACTCAGATCCCAGACTACCGTGTAGGAGGCCAGACCGCCGATAAAGAGCATCAGGAGCGCCAGCAGCTTATACGCGGTCTGTGACTGCCAGCTGTCCCCGAAGAGATAGGCCACGTTTGAGCGCGCATAGAAGAGCACGCCGATAAAGGTCGAGAAGCTGAACAGCCACAGGATCAGAGCTATAAAGAGCACGCCGAAGCGACCGAAGTGATACTGCATCGCAGTCTGCAGCAGATCCATGCCGCCGAGTCCCGCGAGCTCCGACTCCGGCACAAGCAGCATGATCAGGGCCGTGCAGCTGCATATCACGATGGTGTCAATAAAGACACCCATCGCCTGAAAGAGCCCCATCTTCACCGGATGACTCGCATCCGCAGCCGCAGCCGCGCAGGGTGCAGAGCCGGAGCCCGCCTCGTTGGAGAAGAGACCGCGCTTCACGCCGTTCATCATAACTGCGCCAAAGCCGCCGGCAGCGACCTGCCGGAAACCAAACGCCTCTGAAAAAATGCGCTGAAAAACAGCCGGGAGCAGCGCCGCATTCTTAAGAATCACAAAGACTGTCAGGGCAAAGTAGAGTCCCGCCATCACCGGCACGACCAGATCCAGCACCCGCACCGTCGCATACTTTCGCAGCACAATTACCGCTGCGATCAGCACAAGAGCAATGGTCGTATAGAGCGGCGGAATCTGAAAAGCATTCTCAAAGGCCGAGGAAACCGAATTGCCGATCACCTGGCTGATGCCACACCAGCAGATGAGACCGGAGAGCGCAAAGAGCGCCGCGATCAGATTTCTGCCGCTCTTCTTTTTGTCCCGGTTAAAAAAGTCATGAATATAGTAGGCCGGCCCGCCGCGGTAGCCCCCATAGAGCGGATCCTCCGTCTTATGCATCTGCGCAAGTGTTCCCTCCACAAAAGCAGTGGAGGAGCCTATGATTGCAGTGAGCCACATCCAGAACACCGCTCCGGCACCTCCGGCGGAAATGGCCGCCACAACACCGACCAGGTTTCCCATGCCCACGCGGGTTGCAGTGGAAACAATCAGAGTCTGGATGCCTGAGAGCTTCCCGCTCTTCAGATCGCCGGCATCTCTCCCGCTCGGCTTCTCCAGCATGACACCAAGCATCTCCCGGAACAGCCTGACCGGCATGAGTCTCGTGCGGAAGGTGTAGAAAATGCCCGCCGGAATCAGAAGCAGCACCATGAGAGACAGCCCCAGACCGCCGCCGTCCGGAAGAGGAATCGTCACCAGATCGCCCCAGAGAAAGGCATTTACCGCCTCAATAACATTGACCAGAATTGTCACCATACCGACCCCCTAAGTAAAAACATGATTGTTCAGCGAATCAACGCTTTGTCCCGCAAAAGTTTAAACCAATAAAACATCAAGAGTATAGCATCTTGGAACCCCAAATGCAAGCATCTGCATTTTAAGCAAAGCAAAAGGAGAGATGCAGGCATCTCTCCCTCTGAATATATCTTATTATGATTCAGAATCAGTCAAGAATCTTGACAACTCTGCCGGATCCAACTGTTCTGCCGCCCTCACGGATAGCGAAACGGAGACCCTGCTCGCAGGCGATCGGGTGGATGAGCTCAACAGTCATCTCAACGTTGTCGCCCGGCATGCACATCTCGGTGCCTTCCGGAAGTACGCAGACACCGGTAACGTCAGTGGTTCTGAAGTAGAACTGCGGACGATAGTTGTTGAAGAACGGAGTGTGACGGCCGCCCTCGTCCTTGGTCAGTACGTACACCTGAGCGGTGAACTTGGTGTGGCAGGTAACGGTGCCCGGCTTAGCGAGAACCTGACCGCGGATGATATCCTCTCTGTTGACGCCGCGGAGAAGGAGACCAACGTTATCACCAGCCTCAGCATAGTCAAGCAGCTTACGGAACATCTCGATACCGGTGACGACAGTCTTTCTCTTGTCCTCCTTGATACCGACAAGCTCAACCTCGTCGTTCAGCTTCAGGGTACCACGCTCAACACGGCCGGTAGCAACGGTACCACGACCGGTGATCGTGAAGACATCCTCGACCGGCATCAGGAACGGCTTGTCGTTCTCGTGCTCCGGCTCCGGGATGGCGGTATCGACTGCATCCATGAGCTCCATGATCTTGTCGCCCCACGGCCCGTTCGGATCCTCGAGAGCCTTGAGAGCGGAGCCACGGATAACCGGAACATCATCGCCCGGGAACTCGTACTCGTTCAGGAGATCTCTGATCTCCATCTCAACGAGGTCAAGGAGCTCCTCATCATCGACCATGTCGCACTTGTTCATGAATACGACAACATACGGAACGTTAACCTGGCGAGCGAGCAGGATGTGCTCACGGGTCTGAGCCATAACGCCGTCGGTAGCGGCAACAACCAGGATCGCTCCATCCATCTGAGCGGCGCCGGTGATCATGTTCTTGACGTAGTCAGCATGGCCGGGGCAGTCAACGTGCGCATAGTGACGAGCCTTGGTCTCGTACTCAACGTGGGAGGTGCTGATCGTGATTCCACGCTCTCTCTCCTCCGGAGCCTTATCGATGTTCTCAAAGTCGACGATCTTGTTGGTATCAGACGGAAGCCTGGTTGCAAGAACCTTCGTAATAGCTGCGGTCAGAGTGGTTTTACCGTGGTCAACGTGTCCGATGGTTCCAATGTTGCAATGCGGCTTGCTTCTGTCAAATTTTGCTTTTGCCATTTTTCTATCCTCCTTGGATGAAATCTGATTTTCTGTTCAGATTTTATAAAATAGACTGATATGAATTATATCCCAGAAACGGTGGTTTATCAAGGGCTTTCGGGGCTCAAAGCCCCGCCCTCATCATTCATTTTCTGTCGGAAAGTACCTTTTCGGAGATGCTCTTCGGCACCGGCTCGTACTTCTCAAAGAACATGGAGTAGTTGCCGCGTCCCTGCGTTCCGGAGCGAAGATCGGTGGAATAGCCGAACATCTCGGAGAGCGGAACAAATGCCTTGATCATCTTGCCGCCGGAGATATCCTCAAAGCCCTCGACGCGTCCACGGCGGGAGTTGATATCACCGACAACGAAGCCCATGTAGTCCTCCGGAATGGTGATCTCAACCTTCATGATCGGCTCAAGCAGAACCGGATTGCCCTTGTGCATGGCATCCTTAAACGCGAGAGATCCTGCGATGTGGAAGGCCATCTCGGAGGAGTCGACCTCATGGTAGGAACCATCGTAGACCGTCGCCTTGACACCGAGCACCGGATATCCGCCCAGAATGCCGCTCTTCGCAGCCTCCTGAATACCCTCGTCGATCGGTCCGATATACTCCTTCGGAATCGCACCGCCGGTGACGGCATTTACAAACTCGTAGGTGGTCTCCGCGTTTGCATCCATCGGCTCAAAGCGTACCTTACAATGTCCGTACTGACCCTTACCGCCAGACTGCTTGACGTACTTGGACTCGACATCGACAGCCTTGGTGAAGGTCTCCTTGTAGGCAACCTGCGGGGCGCCGACATTTGCCTCGACGCTGTATTCGCGGAGCAGTCTGTCGACGATGATCTCCAGGTGAAGCTCACCCATGCCGGAGATGATGGTCTGACCGGTCTCCGCATTGGTCGTCGCATGGAAGGTCGGATCCTCCTCGGCGAGCTTTGCCAGCGCGTCGATCATCTTGGTCTGGCCAGCCTTGGTCTTCGGCTCGATTGCGATGTCGATAACCGGCTTCGGAATCTCGAGAGACTCAAGGATTACAGGGTGCTGCTCGTCGCAGAGCGTGTCGCCGGTGGAGGTGGACTTGAAGCCAACCGCTGCGGCGATATCACCGGAATAAACCTTCTCGAGCTCCATTCTCTTGTTCGCGTGCATCTGCAGGATACGACCGACGCGCTCCTTCTTCCCCTTGGTGGAGTTCAGAACATAGGAGCCGGTGTTCAGCGTACCGGAGTAGACGCGGAAGAACGCGAGACGACCTACAAACGGGTCGGAAATAATCTTAAATGCCAGAGCGGAGAAAGGCTCGGAATCGGAAGAGATTCTCTCATCCGGCTCTCCCTCGGGTGTGGTTCCCTTGATCGGCGGGATGTCAACCGGAGACGGCATGTACTCGACGACCGCGTCCAGAGCCTTCTGCACACCCTTGTTGAAGTGCGCGGTTCCGCAGCATACCGGGACGGCCTCGTTCCGGCAGGTTCCCTTGCGGAGTCCAGCCTTCAGCTCATCGATGGACAGCTCCTCCCCCTCGAGATACTTCTCCATGAGGTTTTCATCGAGGTCGCAGATCTGCTCCACCATCTTGGTGTGCCACTCCTCCGCCTCATCCTTCATATCTTCCGGAATATCGACAACGGAGATGTCCTCGCCCTTATTGTCATTGTAGATGTAAGCCTGCATCTCCATCAGGTCGATGATGCCCTGGAAGTCGCTCTCCTTGCCGATCGGCAGCTGGATGCACACTGGGTTCTTGCCGAGACGATGCTCGATCTGGTCAACCGTCATGAAGAAGTCCGCACCCATGATGTCCATCTTGTTAATGAAGGCCATTCTCGGGACCTGATACGTGTCGGCCTGACGCCACACGTTCTCGGACTGGGGCTCAACGCCGCCCTTTGCGTCGAAGACTCCGACTGCGCCGTCCAGAACGCGCAGGGAGCGCTCAACCTCTATGGTGAAGTCGACGTGTCCGGGGGTGTCGATGATGTTGATGCGGTGCGGAAGCGCACCGGGCTTTGTCTTGGTCTTCTCCTGCAGCGTCCAATGGCAGGTTGTCGCCGCGGAGGTGATGGTGATACCACGCTCCTGCTCCTGCTCCATGTAGTCCATGGTCGCAGTGCCCTCGTAGGTCTCACCGATCTTGTAGTTAACACCAGTGAAATACAGAATACGCTCGGACAATGTCGTCTTACCGGCATCGATATGAGCCATAATTCCTATATTTCTGGTCCTCTCAAGAGGATACTCACGATCTTTTGTAGCAGCCACTGGGTTTCCTCCTAATTAAAATCTGTAATGAGCAAAAGCCTTGTTTGCCTCTGCCATCTTGTGCATATCTTCTTTTCTCTTCACTGCTGCGCCGGTGTTGTTTGCGGCATCCATCAGCTCATTTGCAAGACGCTCCTCCTGGGTCTTCTCACCTCTCGCACGGGAGAAGGTGGTGATCCAGCGGAGTGCCAGGGCCTGTCTTCTCTCCGGCTTCACCTCGATCGGAACCTGGTAGGTGGCGCCGCCGATACGCTTTGCCTTGACCTCAAGAACCGGCATAATGTTGTTCATGGCAGCCTCAAAGATCTCGATCGGCTCCTTGCCGGTCTTATCCTGAATACGGTTGAATGCGCCGTATACAATCTTCTGTGCGATGCCCTTCTTGCCGTCATACATGATCTGATTGACGAGCTTGGTCACAACGACATTGTTGTAAACCGGATCGCCCAGAACAGTTCTTTTTCTTCTCTGTCCTTTACGTGGCACGTTGCTTCCCTCCTTAATTATACGGCCCGGGGCTCTGCCCCGCCGTGAATTAGATCATCGGTACTCATCCATACTGGTTGTCCGCGCTTGATTCTGATCTATAATTCTGCAACCTGCAGCTTCCTATCACAATCGTGCACTTCACTTTTATGAGTATTTCGCCTTAACGCTCAATGATCCTGTGAATCGACTGTCACCGCTGAATTACTTCTTCGCCTTCGGTCTCTTTGCTCCGTACTTGGAACGGGCCTGCTGACGATTTGCGACGCCTGCGGTATCCAGAGTTCCACGTACGATGTGGTAACGGGTACCCGGCAGATCCTTGACTCTTCCGCCTCTGATCAGGACCACGCTGTGCTCCTGAAGGTTGTGACCCTCACCCGGAATGTAACTGGTAACCTCGATTCCGTTGGAAAGACGCACTCTTGCGATCTTACGAAGCGCAGAGTTCGGCTTCTTCGGTGTCGCAGTCTTGACTGCTGTGCAAACACCTCTCTTCTGCGGGCAGTTGTCGACTACCGCCTTCTTATGAAGCGAGTTAAAGCTTCTCAGAAGTGCCGGAGCCTTCGGCTTGCGCTCAGAAGTCTGTCTGCCTTTTTTTACAAGCTGGTTGAATGTAGGCATTCTTTGTTCACCTCCTGTGATATTTGTCTGCGGTTGCTGTTCTGCAGTTTGCTCTGTGCTCCTGTTCTGCCCTCTCCGCCTTTCCACTCTGCATCGGCTGCCATCCAAAGCATCGTTCAAAGCATAAAAAGATATGGCATACCCGGAGGCACGCCATATCATTATAGAAACGATACAATTTCATGTCAAGCAGATTTTCTTTCTGCCTGTGAGAACCCGCCGAAGCTGCGGCTCTTTACTCTGCACATCAGACTGCGCTCAGTCCTCTGTCACCGGAAGCAGCTCCTCTGCAAAGGACTCGGCCGCATCCTGAGTCTCATCCAGAATATCCAGCACCTCCGGCTCCTCCTCCGGATAGTCCTCCTCGCCGGAGAGATCTGTGTCCAGCTTTACATTTCTGTAGCGCTTCATGCCGGTACCTGCCGGAATGAGCTTACCGATGAGGACATTCTCCTTCAGTCCGATCAGGTGATCGGTCTTTCCGTTGATTGCCGCCTCAGTGAGCACCTTGGTCGTCTCCTGGAAGGACGCAGCGGAGAGGAAGGAATCTGTCGCGAGCGAAGCCTTGGTGATACCAAGCATAATGCGCTTTCCGAGAGCAGGCGCCTTGCCCTCCTGGGAAAGCCTGTCATTCATCGCGTTGAATTCCAGCACGTCCATGTTGATGCCGGGAAGGACACTCGACTCACCCGGCTCGTCCACACGGATCTTCTTCAGCATCTGGCGGACGATCACCTCAATGTGCTTGTCATTGATCTCAACACCCTGCAGACGGTACACTCTCTGCACCTCGCGGAGCATATAATCCTGAACCGCGCGCACACCCTTGATCTTCAGCACATCGTGCGGATTCAGAGAGCCGCTCGTCAGCTCATCTCCCGCCTGAAGCACATCTCCGGTCTCTACCACAATGTGGGAGCTGTACGGGATCAGATAGGTCTTGGAGTTTCCGTCATCCGGATTGGTGACGACGATCTCTCTCTTCTTCTTGGTGTCGCGAAGCTCCACCACACCCGGAATCTCGGTGATGATCGCAAGACCCTTCGGCTTACGCGCCTCAAACAGCTCCTCGACACGGGGAAGACCCTGGGTGATATCGCCGCCCGCGACACCTCCCGTGTGGAAGGTTCTCATGGTCAGCTGCGTACCAGGCTCACCGATGGACTGCGCCGCGATGATTCCGACCGCCTCACCGACCTGAACCGCCTGTCCGGTCGCCATGTTCGCGCCGTAGCACTTCGCACAGATTCCATTCATGCACTTGCAGGTCAGGATGGTGCGGATCTTTACCGTCTTTCTTCCGGTCTTCTCGAGCACCTTCATCACCGCCTCGGCGCGCTTTGGCGTCACCATGTGATTGGCCTTCACAACTACCTCGTTGGTGTCCGGGTCTACGATGGTCTCCGCAATATAGCGCCCCGTGATGCGGTCCTGGAGCCCCTCGATGGTCTCCTTCCCGTCCATGAAGGCCTTGATCTCCATGTTTGGAATCTCTCCGCCCTCGCAGCAGTCCACCTCCCGGACGATGAGATCCTGGGAGACATCGACGAGACGTCTGGTCAGGTAACCGGAGTCCGCTGTGCGGAGCGCCGTGTCGGAGAGTCCCTTGCGGGCGCCGTGTGCAGAGATGAAATACTCCAGAACATCCAGTCCCTCGCGGAAATTACTCGTGATCGGAAGCTCGATTGTATGTCCCGTCGTATCCGCCATCAGGCCTCGCATGCCTGCGAGCTGCTTGATCTGCTTATCGGAACCACGCGCTCCGGAATCCGCCATCATGAAGATGTTGTTGTACTGATCGAGCCCCGCCATCAGATCTTTCGTGAGCTGCTCATCCGTCTTCTGCCAGGTCTTGATGACCTCCTTGTAGCGCTCCTCATTCGTCGCAAGTCCGCGGCGGTAGTTGCGGGAGATCTTCTCGACCGTCGCCTGCGCCTCCGCGATGAGGCGCTTTTTGGACTCCGGCACAGTCATATCTGAGATAGACACCGTCATACCGGCGAGCGTGGAATACTTGTAGCCGATCGCCTTGATATCGTCCAGCACCTCCGCGGTGCGGGAGAGCCCGTGCACATTGATCACCTTCTCAAGGATCTGCTTGCACTGCTTCTTCTTTACAAGGAAATCAATCTCCGGCTTCAGTTCATTCCCCGGAATGCTTCTGTCAACAAAGCCCAGATCCTGCGGAATGATCTCATTAAAGAGAATGCGTCCCACAGAGCTGTCCTGAACCTCCGACAGAGTTCTTCCGTCCGCAAGCGTCTTTGAGATGCGCACACGGATCTTCGACTGCAGCGTGACCTCATGGTTTGCGTAGGCGAGCAGGGCCTCATTCGGGCTCTTAAAGCACATGCCCTCGCCCTTCTCTCCGTCTCTCTGCTGCGTCAGATAGTAAATTCCGAGCACCATGTCTTGAGACGGAACCGCAACCGGGCCGCCGTCGGAGGGCTTTAAGAGGTTGTTCGGAGAGAGCATCAGGAAGCGGCACTCCGCCTGCGCCTCCACGGAGAGCGGCAGATGCACCGCCATCTGGTCTCCGTCAAAGTCCGCGTTGAAGGCGGTGCAGACAAGCGGATGAAGCTTGATCGCCTTGCCCTCGACGAGAATGGGCTCGAAGGCCTGAATGCCGAGCCGGTGCAGCGTAGGCGCACGGTTCAGCATGACAGGGTGCTCCTTAATCACCTCCTCGAGCACGTCCCAGACCTCGGTCTGCATGCGCTCTACCATCTTCTTTGCACTCTTTACATTGTGCGCGGTGCCGCTCTCCACCAGCTCCTTCATAACAAAGGGCTTGAAGAGCTCAATCGCCATCTCCTTCGGGAGACCGCACTGATAGATCTTCAGCTCCGGTCCCACGACGATAACCGAACGGCCCGAGTAGTCGACGCGCTTTCCGAGCAGGTTCTGACGGAAGCGTCCCTGCTTTCCCTTCAGCATATCGGAGAGGGACTTCAGCGCTCTGTTTCCGGGCCCCGTGACCGGACGGCCTCTTCTGCCGTTATCGATCAGTGCGTCCACCGCCTCCTGCAGCATCCTCTTCTCATTGCGGACAATGATGTCCGGAGCTCCGAGCTCCAGAAGACGCGCGAGACGGTTGTTTCTATTGATAATTCTGCGGTACAGATCGTTCAGATCACTGGTAGCAAAGCGGCCGCCGTCCAGCTGTACCATGGGACGGATATCCGGCGGAATCACCGGAACGATGCTCAGAATCATCCACTCCGGACGGTTCCCGGACTTGCGGAAGGCCTCGACGACCTCCAGGCGCTTGATGAGCTTCGCTCTCTTCTGGCCGGAGGCATTCTCGAGCTCCTCCTGCATCTCCTTCGATTCCTTGTCGAGGTCGATCGCCTTCAAAAGCTCCAGCACGGACTCTGCGCCCATGCCTGCGCGGAAGCCGTCCCAGCCGAACTGCTCCTGCGCCTCGCGGTACTCCTTCTCGGAGAGTATCTGCTTGTAGGCGAGGGTGGAGGTGCCGGGATCCAGCACCACGTAGGATGCGAAGTAGAGCACCTTCTCCAGAATTCTCGGGGAGAGGTCCAGAATCAGTCCCATGCGGCTCGGAATTCCCTTGAAGTACCAGATGTGGGAGACCGGCGCCGACAGAACAATATGGCCCATGCGCTCGCGGCGCACCGAGGATTTCGTGACCTCAACGCCGCAGCGGTCGCAGATCACGCCCTTGTAGCGGATTTTCTTGTACTTTCCGCAGTGGCACTCCCAGTCCTTGCTCGGTCCGAAGATGCGCTCGCAGAAGAGTCCGTCCTTCTCCGGCTTTAAGGTTCTGTAATTGATGGTCTCCGGCTTCTTCACCTCGCCGTGGGACCACTCAAGAATCTTCTCCGGGGAAGCGAGGCCTATCTTTATCGCGTCAAATGTGATCGGCTCGTAGCTTGTTTTTGTTTCGGGCATCTATGAACAGCCTCCTTTACTCTGCGTCCTCCGGGACAAACTCCCCTTCGGAATCCTCCGCCGCCATCTCAGAGCCGGCGCCCTCATCCTGAGCGTCCACCAGCTCGCCGTTCCTGAACTCCTGCCGGGTGTAGCCTGCGCCGGCAAAATTCTCCTCATCGCGGTATCTTCTGTCGCCCTCGATGATGGAACGCATACTGAGATTTTCATCGTCAACATTTTCCTTGAGCTCGACCTCTTCGCCGTTGTCTCTCAGCACCCGTACATCGAGACCGAGCGACTGGAGCTCTCTGAGGAGGACCTTGAAGGACTCCGGCACGCCGGACTGCGGGATATTCTCACCCTTGATGATCGCCTCGTAGGTCTTGACACGGCCCACGACATCATCCGACTTCACTGTCAGTATCTCCTGGAGCGTGTACGCCGCGCCGTAGGCCTCGAGCGCCCAGACCTCCATCTCTCCGAAGCGCTGTCCGCCGAACTGGGCCTTACCGCCGAGCGGCTGCTGCGTGACGAGGGAGTAGGGACCCGTGGAGCGCGCGTGGATCTTGTCATCTACCAGATGATGAAGCTTTAAGTAATGCATGAACCCAATGGTGGTCGGGCCGTCAAAGGGCTCACCGGTGCGACCGTCGCGCAGCTGCACCTTTCCGTTCCTCGCGATCGGAACGCCTCTCCACTCCTCTCTGTGATCGAGGTGGGAGCCGAGGTATTCCATGACATCCGGCAGAAGAATATCCTTATACTTCTTCTGGAAATCCTCCCAGCTTCCGTTTGCGTAGTCGTCCGCCATCTCAAGCATATCCATGATGTCGTTCTCGTCCGCACCGTCAAAGACCGGAGAGGAGACATTGAAGCCCAGAACCTTCGCCGCGAGGGAGAAATGAATCTCCTTCACCTGTCCGATATTCATTCGGGACGGAACACCCAGCGGATTCAGCACGATATCCAGCGGACGGCCATTCGGCAGGAAGGGCATATCCTCCACCGGAAGCACGCGGGACACGACGCCCTTGTTCCCGTGGCGTCCCGCCATCTTATCGCCGACAGAGATCTTTCTCTTCTGCGCGATATAGATTCTTACATTCTGATTGACGCCCGGCGGCAGCTCATCGCCGTTCTCTCTGGTGAAGACACGCGCCTCCACCACAGTTCCGTAGGCGCCGTGCGGCACCTTCAGGGAGGTGTCGCGCACCTCTCTCGCCTTTTCACCGAAGATCGCGCGGAGCAGTCTCTCCTCCGCAGTGAGCTCTGTCTCGCCCTTCGGAGTCACCTTGCCGACCAGAATATCCCCGGCACGAACCTCCGCGCCGATGCGGATGATTCCGTTCTCGTCCAGATCCTTCAGAGCCTCGTCGCCGACGCCCGGAACATCTCTCGTGATCTCCTCCGGTCCGAGCTTCGTGTCTCTGGAGGCGCACTCATACTCCTCGATATGAATCGAGGTGAAAACATCGTCCCTCACCAGTCGCTCGGAGAGCAGAACCGCATCCTCGTAGTTGTAGCCCTCCCAGGTCATGAAGCCGATCAGCGGGTTCTTGCCCAGGCCGATCTCACCGTTCGAGGTGGACGGTCCGTCCGCGATCACCTCTCCCTCCTCCACGTGGTCGCCCGCAAACACAATGGGCTTCTGGTTATAGGAGTTCGACTGATTGCTTCTCTGGAACTTGGTCAGACGGTAGTCGTCGATCTTTCCGTTGTCGTCTCTGCGCACCGTGATCTCGCTACCGGAGCTCATCACAACGGTACCCGCATGCTTCGCTACCTGGCACACGCCGGAATCGACCGCGGCCTTCGCCTCGATGCCCGTGCTCACTACAGGCGTATCCGTGATCATCAGCGGCACCGCCTGACGCTGCATGTTGGAGCCCATGAGCGCGCGGTTTGCGTCGTCGTTCTGAAGGAAGGGAACCATGCTCGTCGCGACGGAGAAGACCATCTTCGGAGAGACATCCATCAGATCTACGGTTCTCTTCGGGAACGCGGAGGTCTCCTCCTTGTAGCGGCCGGAGACATAATTGTTCACGAAATGTCCGTCATCGTCCAGCGGCTCGTTGGCCTGCGCGACGACATAGACATCCTCCTCATCCGCAGTCATATAGACGACCTCGTCCGTGACAGTCGGATTCTCCGGGTCCGCGACTCTGTCGACGATGCGGTAGGGCGCCTCAATAAAGCCGTACTGGTTGATGCGCGCATAGCTCGCCAGAGAGTTGATCAGTCCGATGTTCGGTCCCTCAGGCGTCTCGATCGGGCACATTCTTCCGTAGTGCGTGTAGTGAACATCTCGCACCTCAAAGCCCGCGCGGTCTCTGGAGAGGCCGCCCGGTCCCAGTGCGGAGAGTCTTCTCTTGTGCGTCAGCTCGGAGAGCGGGTTGTTCTGATCCATGAACTGGGACAGCTGGGAGGAGCCGAAGAACTCCTTCACCGCCGCGGTCACCGGCTTGATGTTGATGAGAGACTGCGGCGTGATCTCGCTCATATCCTGCGTCGTCATGCGCTCGCGCACCACTCGCTCCATGCGGGAGAGGCCTATGCGGTACTGGTTCTGCAGGAGCTCTCCGACCGCGCGGATGCGGCGGTTTCCGAGGTGGTCTATATCGTCGTTGCTGCCGATGCCCTCCTCGATATGCATGTTGTAATTGATGGAGGCGAAGATATCCTCCTTTGTAATATGCTTCGGAATGAGCTTGTCCACATGTCTGCGGAGCGACTTCTTCAGTGCCTCGTCGCTCTCCGCGCCCTGCATGAGTTCCATGAGCGCCGGATAGAACACCGGCTCCGTGATGCCGTACTCCGCCGGATCCTCCAGATCAATATAATGTCCGATATCGACCATCAGGTTGGAGAGCACCTTGACTCTGCGGTTCACGCCGTTTACCCAGACATAGGGCGTTCCGGCATTCTGAATCCGCGTCGCCATCTCGGCAGTCACCGCGCTGCCCTCCTCCGCAAGGATCTCTCCCGTGCTGATGTCGACGACATCCTCCGCGAGCGTGTGCCCGACGATGCGGCTCTTAAAGTGCAGCTTCTTATTAAATTTGTAGCGGCCGACCTTCGCGAGGTCATAGCGGCGCGCATCAAAGAACATGGAGTGAAGCAGGCTCTCCGCGCTCTCCACAGAGAGCGGCTCGCCCGGGCGTATCTTTCTGTAGAGCTCCAGCAGGCCGTCCGTATAGTTATCGGAGGAATCCTTCGCAAAGCTCGCCTGAAGCTTCGGCTCGTCGCCGAACACATCCACGATCTCAGAGTTCGTCCCAAGGCCGAGCGCGCGCAGCAGAACACTGACCGGCACCTTTCTGGTGCGGTCCACACGTACATTAAACACATCGTTCGAGTCCGTCTCGTACTCGAGCCATGCGCCTCTGTTCGGAATCACCTGGCAGAAGTAGCACTCCTTACCAAGCTTATCGTGCTCAATGGTATAATAAATTCCGGGGGAACGGACAAGCTGGCTGACGATAACGCGCTCTGCGCCGTTGATCACAAAGGAACCGGTATCCGTCATGAGCGGCAGATCGCCCATGAAGATCTCATGCTCCTTGTGCTCGTCCTTATCCTTATTGTACAGTCTGACTCTGACCTTCATCGGCGCGGCGTAGGTCGCATCGCGCTCCTTGCACTCCGCAATCGGATACTTCACATCGTCGCGGCAGAGCTGAAAATCAACAAAATCCAGGCTGAGGTGTCCGGCAAAGTCCTCGATCGGGAAAATATCGTGGAACACTTCCCGCAGCCCTTCGCCGAGGAACCATTCATAGGAATCCTTCTGGATCTCTATGAGGTTCGGCATCTTCAGAACTTCCTTCTGCTTCGAGAAGCTCATGCGAATGCCTTTGCCGGCTTTAATCGGACGCATATTGCTTTTTTCCATGTACGTTATCACCCCTGTTTTGAATACTGACCGACAGTTACTCCTGTGGCTTCTGCCAAAAGGGCACAGTTTCCCCTCAGGGCCTACGAATCCACAATAGTGCAAATTTCATAATATCATCGCGTTTTCAAGCTGTCAAGCAATAGTTCTTGCGTTTTTATTTCGCTTCTGCTATAATTTTCTAGCGTGTTTCCGGGATCCCCCGGAGCGCAAAACATATCTGATATTAACGGAGGGTTTCGGGATGATTATAACCAAGGTGCTACTTGTGATCCTGGCAATACTGATTGTCGCGCTCGTCGCATTTTACTTCTACGGAAGAAAGCTTCAGGAGCGTCAGGCAGCGCAGCAGCCCGCATTTGAGGCAGCCAAGCAGACCGTCTCCATGCTGGTGATCGACAAAAAGAAGCTCCGCATCTCCGAGGCCGGTTTTCCGAAGATCGTGTCCGAGCAGACTCCCTGGTACATGCGCTGGATGAAGGTTCCGGTTGTAAAAGCAAAGGTCGGCCCGAAGATCCTCACGCTCATGTCCGATGAGAAGGTCTTCCAGCAGCTTCCGATGAAGCAGGAGTGCAAGGTCGTGGTGAGCGGCATCTATATCGCCGAGCTGAAGAGCGTCCGCGGCGGCATTCCCACAGTCGCAAAGAAGAGGAGCCTGATGGACCGCATCTTGGGCAGAAACAAATAAGAAAAATATAATTTTAAAATAATCCCGGGGGAGCAGCTGCTCCCCCGGGATCTTTGATTACAGCGTCAAAATGCCAAATCCACACAAGCGCTGTACTGCCTCCGCCTCACTGCGCCGCAGCGCTGCGGGAGCGGACCTCCAGCTGAATGGAGCAGTCCGAGAGATGCTCCGCCCCGATATCCATCGCGTAGTCCACCGAGACTCTCAGACGATCGCTCTCCTCGCGGATCGAGATGTCCCGCGTGGAGATCCCGATCAGAAAATCTCCGTAGGGCGTGCTGTAGCAGCTCATACTGCGCTCCGCCCGGTTCAGGAAGCGCATCTCCACGTTGGACAGGCCCTTCTTCCGTATCTTCATACAGCCGCCGCCGATCACGATGGTATTTTCCGTCTTCCCGTCCATGCCCTCGGCGGGTTCCTCGTAGCGCACCATGTGTATGCCGTTCCGCTCCAGATGCGTCCCGGGCATCACAAACTCGATATCCTCATCCCCGCTCCCCATCAGTCGCTTTCCGCTGATGGTCACGAGCACATCTCTGGTCATAGACTCAGTACTCCTCAATCTCTATTTTTTTGGTGTTTTTCGCCTCCTCCGGCAGGATAGAGCTCGCAAAATCACGGAAATTGTCCGCGAGATCGCTGACGTAGAACTGATATTTCTCCTCCAGGCAGTCTGCATCGCCCGCGTCCGCTCCCGGATTCAGAAGCCCCTCGCGGGCCAGAATCTCCTTCAGCTCCAGCGCCGTCTCATAGGCCGGATTCACCAGCGTCACCTCCTCGCCCATGATGCGCCGCAGCGTGGAGCGGATGAGCGGATAGTGCGTACAGCCGAGCACCAGTGTGTCGATGTATTTCCCCTTCAGCTCCTGAAGATAGCGGGAGGCGATCTCATCCGTCACGGAATCGTGCAGCAGCCCCTCCTCCACCAGCGGGCAGAAGAGCGGACACGCCTTCTGAAAGACCTGAATCTCCGGATTCATATTCTGAATCACATGGGGGTAGATATCGCTCGACACCGTTCCGCTGGTGCCGATCACACCGACGCGGCCGTTCTTTGTGGCCTTCACTGCGGACAGGGCGCCCGCGTAGATCACACCGATCACCGGAATGTCGCTCTCCGCCGCAAGCGTGCGAAGCGCATGGGAGCTCGCCGTGTTGCAGGCGATCACGATGGCCTTCACCCCTTTTGATCGAAGAAAACGCACGATCTGCCTGGAGAACCGTATGATCGTCTCCCGGGACTTGGCTCCGTAGGGAAGACGCGCGGTATCGCCAAAGTAAACCAGGCTCTCCCCCGGAATCTGCCGCATGATCTCGCGCGCCACCGTGAGTCCGCCGACGCCGGAATCAAAGACACCGACCGGAGCCCTCGGATCCCTGACGGTCTCAAGCCTCCTGCGGTGCGGCACATACAGCTTCACCGGATCCTGTTCATCAAAGCCCTGATTCTCTGTCATCTCAGCGCTGCCTCTCAAAGGCGAGGTCTATCAGCTCCTGCACCAGCTGCCTCTTGTCCTTTCCCCGTGCCGCCCAGAGCATGGGATACATGCTGATCGCCGTGAAGCCCGGAATCGTATTGATCTCATTGAACACCACACGTCCCGTCTCTGTCACAAAGAAATCGACCCGGGCAAAGCCGTAGCCGTCGATCGCACGGAATATCTTCACCGCCGCCTCGCGCACGCGCTCCGCCGCATCTCCGGGCAGCTCCGGATCCACAACGGTTCTTGACTCCGGATTATAGTACTTCGCGTCGTAGTCATAGAAATCCGCGGCAGCGAGTATCTCCCCCACGCCGCTCGCCTGCACGGGGTGTGCTCCGCCGCCGAGCACCGCGCACTCGATCTCATGGCCCTTTATGGTCTCTTCCACCAGAATTCTCCGGTCATAGCGCGCCGCCTCGCGGAAGGAGAGCGCCAGCTCCCCTCTGTCATGTGCCTTCGTGATGCCGCAGCTGGAGCCTGCGTTGCAGGGCTTCACAAACACCGGATAGGAGAAGCGCGCCTCTATGCTGTCCAGCACGGTCACCATATCCGTCATATCTGCCTCCGTAAAGAGGAGGAAGTCTGCCTGATCCACACCGAGAGTCGATACAACCTGTTTTGCGAGTCCCTTATCCATGCCGACCGCGGACGCCGCAACGCCGCAGCCCACGAAGGGGAGACGCGCGAGCGCGCAGAGTCCCTGCACCGTTCCGTCCTCACCGTACAGACCGTGCAGAATCGGAAACACCATATCGACCGCAACTCTCATATAGCCGGTCTTCTCATGAATGATGAGGCAGCGCTCCGTCGCATCCGGAGAGAGCACCGCGCCGGTCTTCGACTCTCTCCAGCTCCCGTCCCGTATGGACGCGACCGAATCCGTCCTGACCCAGTGTCCCTCCTTAGTGATGCCGACAAGCACCAGCTCGTAGCGCTCCGTGTCGATCTGTTCTATGATATTGGCCGCGGAGAGGCAGGAGATCTCGTGCTCCGAGGACTGCCCTCCGAATAATACAGCGATAATCTGTTTGCTCATCTTGTCCCTTCTTTTACTTAAGATATTGCCTCTGACTCAGATCCTGCGCAAGATTTCTGGAGATCGTGATCTCCTGATTGTCGATATGCTCACGCATGGCGCGCTTGGCGAGCTCCAAGTTCCTTGTCTTCACCGCACTGAGAATATTCTCGTGCTCTATCATGAGGATCTGCCGCTTTCCGGTATCCTTGATATACTCGAGACGATAGCGGTACATCTGATCCCGCAGATTGTTCAGCATCTGCACCAGCCTGTCATTGTAGGTTCCGGCATAAATCACATCATGAAACATTTCGTCTGCCTGCGCAATGCGTATCATATCGTTTGTATTCAAAGCCTCCCGGAAGCTGATACGCGCCTCCTCGAGCCGGGCGATATCAGCCTCGTCCATGCGCTGCACCGCGAGCTCGATGGCAAGCTCCTCAAGGGAGCGCCGCACCTCCAGCACGTCGCGCAGGTTCTTCTCTGTGATCCCGGCAACCTCCGCGCCCTTCCGGGGTATCATGAGCACCAGCCCCTCGAGCTCCAGCTTCCGTATCGCCTCGCGAATCGGCGTGCGGCTCACTCCGAGCTTCTTGGCGAGCTGTATCTCCATGAGTCGCTCCCCGGGCTCCATCTCTCCCTTTAGAATCGCCTGCCGCAGGGTGTGAAAAACCACATCGCGAAGCGGCATGTATTCATTTACTGTGATTTTGAGATCATCCGGCATCTTTTCCTCCTGTTCTGTGTGAATTTCCATATCCGGGACCGGAGCAGGCTACGATTGGCGTCGTGAGACAGATCTCCGCTGCGGTGAATCCCCTCTCCCGCAGCCGGGCGGGACAGTGCTCCGCCATCTGCCCGTCCTCAAAAATTCCAAATACCGCCGAGCCGCTGCCGCTCATGGACACCGCGCAGGCGCCGGCCTCCGTGAGTGTAGCTTTTATGTCCTGTATCTCCGAATGCTCTCTTCCGGCAGGAAGCTCAAGTATATTCCTCATCACTGCTCCGAGCCGCCTCAAATCTCCCGCCCGGAGCGCTGCGATCACCGCGTCCATGTCGGGATGCGCCTCCGACGGCAGCTCCTCGACATGAAGATTCCCATAGACAGAGGCGGTCGAGAGATCAAACTCCGGCTTCACCAGCACAATGCTGCATCCGGGAAGCGCCGGCAGCGCCGTGAGCTGTTCCCCGATTCCCTCCGCAAGCATGGTTCCCCCCGTGACACAGTAGGGAATATCCGCGCCGAGCGGCAGGGCGAGCTCCCGCAGCGCCTCTACAGAGAGCCCCGCCTCAAAGAGCCTGTTCAGCCCGCGCAGCACTGCCGCCGCGTCCGCCGAGCCCCCCGCGAGTCCCGCTGCCGCCGGAATATTCTTTTGGAGGCTGATGCTGACGCCCTCTGTGATCTTTAAGTGCCGCAAAAAGACCTCTGCCGCGCGATACGCAAGATTTCTGCCGTCCGTCGGGAGATCCGGCCGGTCGCAGATCAGCTCGATCCCGCCGTCCCCTCTCCCGCTTCTTTCGATTGTCAGCTCATCCGCGAGACTCACAGTCTGCATTCCCATGCGGAGCTCATGGTAGCCGTCGCCCCGTTGCCTCAGCACGTCGAGCCCCAGATTTATTTTTGCGTATGCCCTCTCGGAAATGAAAACCTGCATAGGATTGTACTACCCCCGTTTTTTGTATACAAAATTATAAGATAAAAAAACGGCTCTGTAAAGAGGGGCTGTCGTCACGCAGAGCCGGACGCAGTTTTTCACAGAACGCGAGAGAGGCCGTATTGTCCCGCCGTATCCGCACGCAGACCTCCGTAAAGCCGAGCTCCTGCTCTGCATAGCGAAACGCGGCTCTGCACGCTTCCGTCGCGTAGCCGAGCCGCCTGTAGTCTCTCCCGATGCAGTATCCGAGCTCCGGCGGCTCCCCGGGCGAGAAGCCGCAGAGCCCCGCGAGCACCCCTGTATCCCTGCGCAGCACAGCCCAGATCCCATAGCCAAAGAAGCTGTACTGATATTCTATATAGCTCCGGAGACAGGACTCCTCAAAGAGTCCCGCAGCCTGCGGCCCCAGCAGCTCCCGCTCCGCCTCTGTGAGAGGCAGAGCGCAGAGCGCGGCAAGATCCTCCATACAGAGCTCCCGCAAGAGAAGCCGCTCCGTCTCTGCGATGATAAGAGGCAGCTTAAGCTTCCGCCGCGCTACGGCGACAATGCGCTCCGGTGTCACGGCATCCTCTCCTGTAACCGCAAGCTCTCCCTGCCAAGGCTCATCTGAAACTGTGACCGTACAGCCGCGGCTCTCCGTCACCCGTACATAAAAGCTTCGCTTCACTTATTTCGCCTTCTCCGGCTCCGGATAGCTCTCCCCGAAGGTCTCCACAGTCATGCTCTTCATCCTCTGCTCACTGCGCGGACGGTCGCTGTGGTCCGTCTTCACGCCCGCGATTCTGTCCAGCGTCTCCTCGCCCTCGATCAGCTTTCCGAAGGCCGCGTACTGTCCGTCGAGATAAGGCGCGTCTGCGTGCATGATGAAGAACTGGCTGCCCGCGGAATCCGGATCCATGGCGCGCGCCATGGAGAGCACACCTCTCAGGTGCTTCAGCTCGTTCTGAAAACCGTTCTGGCGGAACTCTCCCCTGATCTCATAGCCCGGGCCGCCCATACCGCTCCCCTCCGGGTCTCCGCCCTGAATCATGAAGCCGGAGATCACGCGGTGAAAGATGAGCCCGTCATAAAAGCCCTTTCCCGCGAGGCTCAGGAAATTATTTACTGTGTTCGGCGCGATCTCCGGATAGAGCTCCGCCTTCATAATATCTCCATTTTCCATTGTAATTGTGACAACCGGGTTCTTCATATGTTTTTTCTCCCATCTGTATTTTTGACACGCCCCGCACAGCGCATGCCGTGACACCACAGTGGCATCGGAGTGCGGAATGCAGCAGCGCTGTGACAGCGCAAAGCGCAAAGCACACGCAACAAACGCAGCGCTAAGCAGCAGCTCACTCCTCACGCAGCAGCTTTTTCAGCTCCTGTACTGTCCTGCCGAGCGGCAGGCCGACGACATTTGTGTAATCTCCGCGTATTCCGCGTATATATGCGCCAAAGGGCCCCTGTATGCCGTAGGCCCCGGCCTTATCCATGGGATCTCCGCTGTCCACGTACTCGCGGATCTCCTCCTCGGAGAGGGGATAGACCTGCACGCGGGTTCTCTCATAAAAGCTCACGCGCCGCTCCCCGCAGAGCAGGAGCGTCACACCGGTGTACACGCTGTGCTCCCTGCCGGAGAGGCTTTGAAGCATCGCGACTGCATCCTCCCTGTCCTTCGGCTTTCCGAGCCGCTCGCCGTCCCGCACCACAATGGTGTCCGCAGCGATTACAAGCGTCCCCTCCGGCAGTCCGGCGGCGATATCCTCCGCCTTGTTTCTGGAGAGCGCCTTCACAAATGCGGCTGATGTCGCCGCTGCCGCGCTCTCCTCTTTCCGGCTCGGCCGCACCTCCGCTGTGATCCCGATCTGCTTTAGGAGCTCCCTTCGCCGCGGAGAGGCGGAGGCTAAAACCACCCTTCTTCCCTTCAGAAGCGCCCTCAGGCTCCCCGCTCCATACATTCTCTCCATCAGCGCAGCACCTGATCTCCATCCTTTGCGACCACATGGGTCTTCGCTCCGAGCTGACGCATCCAGTTTCTGACCTCCAGCGTCTTCCAGTTTCCGCTGTTCACGCCTCCTCCGTTGTCATTGTTCCAGAGCCATGCCGGCGCACACCAGAGACATATGGTCGGACGCACCACCTCGTAGACATTTCTGTCCACGCCGCTCTGACCGTGATGTGCCATCTGGACAATATCCGCCCGGAGCTCTCCCGGATTATTTCTGTACTCATTCAGCAGGCGGTTGCCCCCCTCAACGCCCAGGTCGCCGAGAAAGAGGAGGCGTTTTCCGCCCATCTCCATGCGATATACCACCGTGGAGTTATTGATCGCATTGGTCTGGAAGAAGTAGGGATCGTTCAGAACTGTAATCTTCACATCGTCGATCTGAATCTGCTCCCCCTTATGCACCTGCGGATGCCGCGCCGCCGGACTGAGTTTTGAGAGCGCCTCTGTGCACTGTCGCACGACATCCGCGCGGTAGGCCTCATTTGCCTCGTACCAGTCCTGCGTTGTGAAGTGATAGTAGACATTGTCTATCGTGATACCGGACTCCGTATCATTCAGGATTGCCGTCAGAGCGCCCACATGATCGGAGTGCGGATGGGAGATGAACCAGGCCGCAACATGGCCGCCCTTCTGCTGAAGCAGCTGCTTCATGTGCGGAGCATCCCCCGGGACACCGCCGTCGATCACAATCAGGCTTCCGTTTTTCGTCGTAATAATAAAGCTCATCTGCTGGCCCACCGTGCGCGGCGCCACCATCATCAGCTCATCACCGCCGAAGAGACTGCTCATCACCACCTTGGCCTCGGTCCCTCGGCTCCCCGCAGCAGCCACGGCCGCCTGGCTCTCACCGACCGCAGTCGTCGCGGCGACGGCATCCTTCGTCTCCTGATCCAGCGCCGCCGGACGTGTCTCTTCCTTTGCGCCGCCGTCCACCGAGACAAGGCTCGTGTCCACGACTCTCCCCGTGTTCCCGGAGCTCAGTGCAGTATTCCCCGCCGTGCTCTCCTGCACAGCTGCTGCGCTGCTCTGCCGCGCACTGCGCTTCACAACGCCGGCCGATACTGCCCCCGGGGCCATCAGTGCGGCACTGAACCCCATGCAGAGCGCCAGTGCCAGTGCCCCTGTTCTCCTTCTGAAAGCTCTCATATCCCGTCCCCCTCTTATTTCGTCTGCGCCTCAGACTCAGCGGCGGCAGCCTCAGCCGCCGCACGCTTCTCCGCCGCGAGGCTCTCGCGGGCCGCTGCATTCTCCTCGTTCTGCTTCTCCAGTGCCTCGAGATCTCCGCTGTACTTCCCGCCCGGGATCAGAGACGGACCGTCGCTCAGTATCACTTCGTTCACACCGTCATACTGAGAGAAGGGCACAAGCTCCACCTGCTGCCCCGCCGGCACAGTCATGCTGACAAGATAGTTCTGCGGAGTGAGGATATCGCCCTCTCTAAAAACCTGTACATTTACGGCGTACTTCTCGTAGAGTCCGCCCCAGGAGTCCTCCGTGGAGGCCGCAATCGAAAAATCCTGCTCCGCACAGGCGTCGTTGAAGGCGCGGATAATCGCATTGGCGTAGCGCACCCCATCCTCCTCCGTGGCCTCCGCTCTGAGCGGCCAGATCAGATTCACAGTCTTCGTGTCTTCATCCACAAAGCTGTCGATGTAGCTGCTGAGGGTATATTCCTCATCTGCCAGTATCTCCTCACAGCTGTCCTGCGCCTCATCAAAGTCCAGCGTGATCCCTCCGTGAATCGCCATATTGGGGCCTTTCTCCGCCGCAGCAGACGCAGCCGCCTGCTCGGCAAGCGTGCCGCGCTTCGGCACACAGCCCGCCATTCCAACAGCGAGCAGCGCCGCAAGTGCTGCTGCCATACCTCTGCTCCCTCTGAAGCCTCGCTTGCTCATTCTCTTCACCTCATGCATATAGATTCTGAATAAAGGGTGCCTCTCCGGCACATCTGGGATTATATAAGAAGCAACTCCGTTTTAACAGCTTTTTTCGGAAAGGTTATAAAAAGTTTAAAAACTTTGTCTTGCAGTCGACACAAAAGGATGGTAAATTGTTCAATATTAGGAGGATTTTACAAAAAATGAACATTCCCTTACATCGACGCATCGACTGGCTGGTGACTCTGCTCCCCCTTTTTTCAATTCTGGCGCTCTGCCTGACTTTCTTTATAGACCCACAGGGCTCCGCAACCCTGCTCGGAAGCATGCGCAGCTTTCTTGGTGAGGAGTTCGGCTGGTACTATCTGATTCTCGGACTCGGCATCTTCCTCATGACACTCTACATGGCCTTCTCCCGCTTCGGGAGTATACGCCTCGGCGGCAGCAGACCGCAGTACAGCGCGTTCCGCTGGGGCGCAATGATGTTCACCGCCGGGCTCGCGGCGGATATCCTCTTCTACTCCCTCGGCGAGTGGATGATCTATGCGACGGAGCCGCATGTGCTCGTCATGGGGGAGATGCAGGACTGGGCCAGCGCCTATCCGCTCTTCCACTGGGGTCCTGTGCCGTGGGCCTTCTACATGGCGCTCTCTGTCGCCTTCGCCTTTATGATTCACGTGCGGAAGCGCAGCAAACAGAAGTATTCCGAGGCCTGCCGCCCGCTGCTGGGCAGGCACACGGACGGACTGGCGGGACGGCTCATAGACCTCATCGCTGTCTTCGCCCTCATCGCCGGAACCGCGACGACCTTCTCCGTCTCCGCTCCGCTCCTCGCAGAGGCTGTCTCCACTGTCCTTCGCGTTCCGAACACCACCGCACTCACCATCGCGATCCTCATCGTGATCTGCCTGCTCTACACCATCTGCGCCTGGTTCGGGATCTCCGGTGTTTCCTGGATGGCCGCCTCCTGCAGCTGGCTCTTCTTCGCGCTGCTCGCCTTTGTGCTCTTCGCCGGAGGGATGCCGCGCTACATCCTTGAGACGGGGCTTAGCGCCATCGGCACAGTCGCGCAGAACTTTATCTCCCTCTGCACCTACACCGACCCCCTCCGGACGAACAGCTTCCCGCAGAACTGGACCATCTTCTACTGGGCCTACTGGATGGTGTGGTGCGTGGCGACTCCCTTCTTCATCGGCTCGATCAGCCGCGGCCGCACGGTGCGGGAGCTGGTGTTGGGCGGCTACTTCTTCGGGCTCACCGGAACCTGGACCTCCTTCATCATACTGGGAAATTACGGTCTGGGGCTCCAGATGTTCGGAAAGCTGGATCTGCTCTCTGTCTATACAGCAGGCGGCAATCTCTACGCCGCAGTCATCGCCATGCTGGAGACGCTCCCCCTGTACCGCCTGGTGCTGATCCTCCTCTCCCTCACTATGATTGCCTTCTATGCGACCTCCTTCGACTCCATCGCCATCGTGGCGAGCGACTACTCCTACAAGGAAATGCAGGAGAACGAGGAGCCTGACCGGAGAGTGAAGCTCTTCTGGTCCATACTCCTCATCCTCCTGCCCATCGCCCTGCTCTTTTCTGAGAGCTCCATGGCAAATCTGCAGACCGTTTCCATCATCGCCGCCTTCCCTGTCGGTATCATCATGCTTGTGATCATCGCCTCCTTCTTCAAAGACGCGGAGCACTATCTCAGAGAGGAGCGCACCAAGGCTCCGGCGCCGCAGTGCAACGAGACAGGTGAAGGAGAAAAAAAGGCGAAGCAGGAGGTGCACGCTTGATCGCCTCCCGTGCACTCCTGCTCCGTGTCCATGAGCTCTGCGATGAACAGAACCTCTCGCTCTACGAGCTCGCAAAGCGCGCCGGCCTCCCGAAATCAACGCTGCTCTCCGCGCTCTCCGAGGGAAAGGGCAATCCCTCTCTCTCCACCCTGGAGCGCATCGCCTCCGGCTTTCAGCTGACCCTGCGGGAATTCTTTGATTCCGCGCTCTTCGACGAGGAGTTCTTCTGATTTGCCCTCAAAATTCAGTCTCTCCTCCACAATATAGATGGGCCGCCCCTTGATCTCCTGAAAGAGCACACCGATATATTGCCCAATGATTCCGAGCAGCAGAAAGAGCACGGCAAACATAAAACAGATCACCACAATCAGCGTGGTGTAGCCGTCCGGCGCGCCGTTTTTCACCTTCATAATCAGTGAATACACGAGTATCGCCATGCCGAGCAGCGCAGAGCCCACGCCCGCATAGATGCCGAGCCGCAGCGGCAGCTCGGAGAAGCTCATGATCGTGTTCATAGAGAAGCGGAACAGCTTCCGGATTGAATACTTGCTGTGTCCCGCGGCGCGCTCTCCCGCCGCGTAGCGCAGCACGGTGCTCCGGAAGCCGAGACTCTGCACGTAGCCCCGCAGAAAGCGCACCTTCTCCCGGTAATCCGAGCGCAGCACCGCCGCCGCCCGGGCGGAGAGCCCGAAGAAATCTGACGCATTCTTCTGAAAATCTGTTCCGCTCATCGCATTCATCACCGCGTAAAAGCCGCTTGAGGTGATATTTTTGATGATACCCGCGGAGCGGTTCTCGGTTCTCACCATGCTGATCACGTCGTAGCCCTCCGAGAAGAGCCGGAGCAGCTCCGGTATGCTCTCTACCGGGTGCTGCAGATCCGCATCCATGCAGACAACAGCACTTCCTGCCGCCGCGTCGATGCCTGCGATCATCGCGGCCTCATGTCCGAAATTTCTGGAAAAGCTGATCACACGGACACTCGCATCCTGTTCCGCCAGCCTTCGCAGCAGCTCTCTGCTTCCATCCCTGCTCCCGTCATTCACAAAGATCAGCTCATACTCCCAGCCGCAGCTCTCCAGCACCTGCTGTACCGCGCGGTAATAGAGGGGGAGCGCCGCCTCCTCGTTGTACACCGACACCACAAGCGAAAGCAATCTCTTCTCATCCATAGATCTCTATATCCGTGCTCCCGTGGGACGGCACTCTCTCCTCCCTCGGGGGCAGATTCATGTAGTCCCCGTAAATACACTTCAGTATCTCGTCGTAATGCGCCGGAATGCTGAGCACCGTGTCCTCAAAGCGGATGTGTATGCGCTCCGAGACCCAGATATCCTTCAGGCGGATATCAATATAGCCCGGATCATAGTTGCTGTAGTACCACTCCGCGGTGCGGCGCTTATTGGCCGCCTTTGCGAGCCGGTTCTGCAGCCGGAACAGCTGACGCATGGGCAGCGCCCGCCCCACACTGCTCCCGCCAAATACCGGAAGCTTCTGCGGCAGCGTGTACTTCTTCATCTCCACTCTCCGGCGGTGTCCCATTGCGAGCGCATAGAGCGCCTTCTGCTGAAGCAGAGTCACGCGCGAGGCCGCCGCTCCGTCCGGAAGCCGATCCAGGATAAAAATATCCACCCAGAGGTGATTCAGCTTCTCCTCGTAATAGGCGCTCTCCTCATCCGGCTGTCTCCGCCGGGAATATTCGTAGAGCACGCGGGGCGTGAAGTCATAGAAGCGGCGCCCGCCCGCAAAATCCTCCGGCAGGAGAAGGCGCATTCCCTCCGGGAGCTCACGGGCAGCCACCTTCCGAAACGCCTCCCAGCTGTTCCGCGTCATCACAATATCCGCGTCATCATCCCAGGGAATGAAGCCGCCGTGCCGTATGGCTCCGAGCAGCGTCCCCGCGTCGAGCGCATAGGAGATGCGATACTTCTCACATATCCTGTCGATCTCCTTCAGCACCTTCAAATTTGCTTCCTGTACTGCCTGCAATCCATATGCGTTATTCATAGTATATATTCAACCTGCGCTCCTTCAGTAGCGTCAGTGCCTTTCTGATCCGCTGCGGATCATGATACTGCAACACCTGCTTCAGCTCCTCGTCGCTCCTGTTCTCAAAATCCAGCGCGACCTCACGCATCCTGTAAAAATATTCCTGACGGTACGGCGCGACGCGGATCTCCCGGGCTGTCGTCAGAATATTTCCAAAAAAGACCAGCGCACAGCCGAGCAGCAAAAGACGCCTGCCCCGCCGCAGCGCACTGTTGCAGCGCGCCGCATCTCCCGGCCCGCCGCCTGCATCTCCCGCTTCCTCCTCCGCAGCCTGGAGAGACAGCGCAAAGCTTAAAAGCACGCCCACAATGCCGATCTGGTACTGCAGCGCATAGCGGGAGCTCATACCGTAGCTCTCGTTTAGGAAGATCCAGCGCGCCGCCGTCACCAGCACATGGTTCAGAAAGCCCGCTGTCAGCAGCAGAAGGGGAAAGCTCGTGCGCCGGTAGAGCCTCCCGCGGAAATTCAGCCAGAAAGCCCGGACATAGCCTGCAAACACCAGCGCGCCGAGCAGCGTCATGGGCAGCCCCGCAAGCGCCATATCCTCCGCGGTCTCAAGCCCCAGCACCGGGGACGCAAAGGAGCGGAGGAAGAAGCGCGGCAGCAACAGCGGATACGTCTGCAGTACCAGCTGAATGGGCTCCGTGGTGGCCCCTGCGCGCTCCTCGACGGACAGCGCCCGGCTCATCAGATACAGAAGCAGCGGCAGCAGCGTGCAGAGCATGCGACAGAGCGCCGCGCGCCTGTCCGTCCGCATGAAGCACAGCATAAAGCCGTCTGCGAGCAGCAGCGTCACCGCATAGACGCCGCAGTAGGGCCCCGCAAAGCAGAGTATCGTGAGCCACGGAAGCACGAGCAGCCGCCGCGCGTCTCCTCTGCGCCCCTCTCCCGCCAGATAGCGGTCGTAGACCAGATAGTGGTACCAGAAGAGCGCAAAGGCCGCAAAGTGAACCCAGCCCGAGCCGTTTAAGAGCATCTCCCACTTGTTCAGGGAGAAGAGAAGCAGTACCAGCCCACCGGTGAGCGGCGCAGAGATACCGCGCTTCAGGCAGTAGGCTCCCAGCACGAAGGCGGAGAGCGCGAGCCCCAGTGCGCCGAGCATCATATCAAAGCTCGTGCTGTAGTGAAAGAGCAGCACATTCAGGATGCGCTCCGGATAGTTCGCCGGAATCCGGGTCAGAATATCGCCGTGCAGGTAGGGCGCGGGACTGAGCACATCTGCCAGATAGCTGTTCACAAGGCGTATGTAGTCTGTGTAGACGACATTCAGCGCTGCGGAGCGTATGTACGCCGTCAGAAAGAGGAAACCGAAGACCGGCAGGAGACGCGCCGCTGTTTTTCTACCCATTGCGCCCTCCTCAGTCCGTGACAAAGCTTACGATCATCGAAAGCCTGTCCTCTCCGCGCTGCTCCGCGGCATTCTCCACATAAAAATTCTGTGAAAACGAAAGTGTCACGAGCTGCCGCGGCGGTGCCGCAAGCCGAAGCTCCGATACATTTGCCTCCAGCGGGTATTCCTGTACCTCTCCGCCGTCCTGCTGCACAAAAATGCGCTCGTCTCCCCGCAGATTTCCGGGGTACATGAGCTGCAGCACGATCTCTCCGCTCCCGCCTGTGAGGAGCGTGAGCTTTGCGCGCTCGTCCATCCATCCGTCCCGATAGTATCCGTATTCCGCAGAGAGCTTCATGCTCCTGACGAGCTCCGTCGCATCAAGGAAACCATCATGTGCCGGATCCTCCATGTAGACCAGCATGGAGTCCGTGACCTGTCCGAAATCCAGCGCGGAGTCCACATGCCGCACAGTGGTTCCCGCCGCCCTGCGCGCCGGATCAAAGGTCTTAAAAAAGGTCTCCGCGGTAAATTCACTCATCTCATAGCTGTTTCCGATGATGATGATCTCCTTTCCGAAGATCGCATCCCCGTACTTCCCGTAGCTCACATCCGCGAGGGAATTGTAGCGCGCCTGGTTGGGGAAGAGGTATATCTTCCCCGCATGATTCCGGTAGCAGAGCTGCACCGGAAGCATGAGCAGCAGAAAGGCACACAGCACCAGAAGCGGAAGATGATCCGAGATGCTGTAGCGCTGCTGCGCCTCTGGGTCTGCGTCCCGCTTGAGGCGCACGCGCCGCCGCACGCCGAAGAGCATGGCGGCAAGCAGCAGCAGAAAGGTATAGACCGCATAGACCCAGCGGAGCTCCACGCGTATGGTCACTGCAGCCGCAGCCGCACAGCCGAGCGCAAAGCCCAGAAAGAAGACCAGATCGCCGAGCAGCGCGCCCGCGGAGATACCATAGCGCTTCATATGCCGCAGATCAAAGACTGCCATCGCGAGGAAGAGCAGCATGAGAAGATTTGCAAAGAGCACCAGCAGCTTCACAGGGAAGGGAGTCAGCTCCCATGGCAGTCCGTTCAGATGCTCCGGTCCGGCATTCACCCCCATGCAGTACAAGAGCTCCGAGAGCAGATTCATGAGCGCGCCGCGCTTTGTGAAGGTGTCCGTAACCTGCGTCCCCCCTGTTCCCGCCGGGGAGAGCGTCCCGATCATGAGCACGCGCAGCCCCATCACCGCGAGGAAGGTCACGAGCGGCGAGAGCCAGCGCTGCCAGCGCCTCTCCCGCTTTAAGAGGAAACAGCAGAAAAACATCGGCAGCAGCACCATGTAGCGCTCATGCGTGAAGCAGTTCAGAAAATAAAAGAGCAGCGCGAGATAAAAGCTGTGTCCCTGTCTCTCCTTCCGGTATCGGTACAAAAACCAGCACTGCGCGAGGGCAAAGCACAGTCCCATGGTCTCCATCAGCCCAAGCAGCTGTCCGACCTGATAATAGGCAAAGGGAGAGCTGAGAAAGAGAAGTGCAGCCCAGATTCCCACGACGCGGCTTTTAGAGAGCTTCCGCGCAAAGCCGTACAGAAATACGCCGAGTGCCGCGTTCAGCAGCAGATTGATCGGGACAATCCAGCCGAGATGGTTTTTCACCAGCGCGAGCTCCGCCCACGCCGCCATCCAGTACACAAAGCGGCAGCGCGTGGAGTTCAGCGGAAAGACATATTCCAGAAAGCTCTGCTCTCCCCAGCAGGACCACATGTAGAGATCGTCCATGTAGAGCCCTGAGATGCGAAAGCCGCGGTTCACAAAAAAAGTCCACGCAAAGAGCGCCGCAGCCAGCAAAAGATCCGTCTGCAGCTCTCTGATCCTAGTCTCTGATTCCCGGATGATACTCATACAGTGTGTGTCCCTCCTGACAGATCAGCGTCGTGATGCTCCCGTCCTCCTGCATATAGCGAAGCATCTCCTCCGCCCGGCTGTGCGCGGAGAGGAAGCTCTCCTCCGCGCAGAGCAGGCTGATATCCGCATACTCCAGATAGTCCCTGAACGCATTCAGCGTCTTCACGAGCCGCACATTGCCCCCGCTCCCCTCCAGATCCGTGTAGCTCTGCACGCTGCACGGCAGGAGATAGCACTCCGGCTCCCACTCCATCACCATCACGCGGAGCCGCGGATTATTCTTAAGATAGCGGTAGATCGGCTCATTTCCCTCCCGTATCATGCAGTCCCGCACATCCGAGCGATGATCGTAGAAACCATAGTGATTGAGCTTCGGCTCTGTGAGCCCTCGCGCCCCCGCCCAGTTCGTGATCCCCATGAAGAAGACCGCTGCGAGGAGCGCAGGCGACAGAGCGCGGCACAGCGTCCGCTCCTCTCCCCTCCACGCGCCGGCCGCGGCACATACAGCGAGCACATAGCTCAGATTGTAGTAGTTCCCGTCCACCTGATAGAGCATGAGGAGGGAAATGCAGTCGAGAAGCAGCAGCACGCCCAGCAGGAAGCAGAGCGCCCGGAGCGCTGTCCTGGCCCGTTGCTCCCCCGGCCCCGCCGCCATAGAAAGCTCTGCACTCCCCGCTGCCTCCGCAGCACCGATGCCTTCCGCCCCACTCCTCTGCGGGCGCAGCAAAGCAGCAAGCAGCAGAAGGGGAAATAGCACCGTGCCCCACGCGATCAGGATATGTACGTCCTCCTCCGTGACCGGCGCGAGACAGAGCGCAAATATCCGCTCCAGAAGATGCCGGAGCGCCGCGTGTCCGCAGAGCCCTGAGGCCGCGTTCGGAAGGGTCTGTGTCAGCAGAGGATAATGTCCCCGCATGCCGAGCTGCTCCCAGAGCCCCGTAAAGACCGTAACCAGCGGATAGCCGCTCAGAAGAAAGCTGCGGTACGTCACCCCCAGCAGGGCGAGCGCCGAGAGGAGCAGCGGCAGCGCAAGCTCCGACCGCAGCCGCTTCCTCAGTGCGCGCACAGCGCCGCGCCGCGCCGCGGCCGCCCCGGCGCTCTCTGTCTCTTCCTCCTCTCCCACAGCCACGGTCAGCGGAAGCTGAAAGCGCGCCGCAGGGGTGAAGAGCTGAAACAGGAGCGCCGCGATCACCAGACCGCCGGAGAAGACCAGTGCGGTCGGCTTCAGCGTGAGTGTGAGCATGAGCATGCAGAGTCCCCAGAAGAAGGCACTCCAGCGTGGCAGCACCGCCGCCACTCCTCTCCGCTCCCCGCGTCCCGCCTCCGGCGAGACGCCCCGCAGAAAGAGATCCACAAACATAAACTGCACCAGCAGCGTCAGAATATCCGTCTTCGCTGAGCTCGTGAGATTCATAACCCCTGGAATGCAGGCAGTGAACAGCATGGCCGCCGTTCCCGCCGCTCTCCCGAAGCAGCGCCCTGCCGCGCTGCGGATCAGCAGCAGCAGAAATACCCCGCACCAGAAGGAGAAGCCCAGCACGAAGCCGTAGCTCGCCGTGCCGGAGAGCGGCAGCACGAGCAGCTCCATCCCCTTCGGATAGAAGTAGACCGCATTCACCGCGCCGAGGTTCTCATAGATCCCGCGGCCATTATCCAGCACATAGAAGGAGCGCAGGCCGTAGTGCAGAGAATCGTAATCGAGGGTGATATTCATGCGCCCCGCGTGAAGCAGGAGCAGGGTGAAGACAAGCAGCCAGACCGTCCTCTCCCTCCCCTTAGAAGCGCGCTCCGCCGGAAGCTCCACAGCCGCCAGCGGCAGCAGCCCCGCACGCCGGAAGAGAAAGAGACCGAGTCCTGAAAACAATGCGACAGACAGGGCCATGCGGCGTATAAAGCCCGGTCCGCCAAAACCGAAGAGAGCAAAAAAGCAGACCAGACAGATCCAGAAAGTCGCTCCCGTGAGAAAATTCTGCGAAACGTGTGTGAGATCCAAGGACACCGGCGCACCTCTCCTCCGCCCCGGGATCAGCAGCAGCTCTCCGAGCAGCAGCAGAGCGAGCATCCAGAGGAGACTTACAAGCAGCGGAAGAAAAGCCCTGTGTACCCACAGAAATCCGCTGCCAACCAGGAGAAAGCCTCCATACTTCACGCTCCCCTCCGGCAGCGCCCGGTCTGCAAACAGAAATAGCGCCAGCAGCAGAAACAATTCCAGAAACAGCGCGCCTGTCCGCCAGTCCGCAAACTGCTCCGGCAGAAAGCCGCTCCTCCAGAGAAGGAGGACAGACAGTGCACTTCCGCACAGCGCGGCGGGAAACAGCACCGCTTCCCCTCTACTTCGTGTATGCCGCATAGCTTCTCCTGTAGTAATGCAGTATCCCGTCTGCAACTGCTGCGGGCCAAAGCCTCCGGAACATCTCCGCCTCCTCCTGCTCCCTCACGTGATCGCCGATGCAGACAGCGGTTGCCGCGTCCGCGTGCACGCGGTACAGAAGGAGCGGGCGCTCCTCGCAGATCCAGCGCCCGCCGCGGGCGGCGAGCTCATAGAGGAACTCCCAGTCAAGTATGAACTTATGCCGCTCCGAGAAGGGTGCCGCGCCGCAGAGCGACTTTCTGTAGGCGCAGGAGGGGCATATCACCGGATTCCCGAGGCGCAGCACCAGCCGCTTCAGCGCCGTCCTGTCTGCAAGCCCCTCGAGCCGCAGCGGCATGCGGAGCAGGAGCTTCACCAGCTCCGGCGCGCCCGCCCGCTGTATCTTTCCGTTCTTCAGAGTCGCGGACTGCGTCGTGAAGAGCGCGAGATCCTCCCAGCGCTCCGCCGCCGCCCGAAGGCGCTCCGTGTAGTGCCGCCCGTAGACATCGTCCTGATGCGCCAGCGTCACAAACATCCCTGAGGCTCTGGAAAAAGCGAAGTTCCAGTCCGCTCCTATCCCCGGAACGCCGTCCCGCACGCAGAGCCGCGCGGCATATTTCTCTGCGAGCAGCGCGATGTGATCACTCGGCGTCGAGGTACAGATGAGAAGCTCCGAGGACAGCGTCTGTCTCCGGAGTGATCTCAGGCAGTCCTCCAGATAGGGGGAGTCCCCGTAGGCGCAGACCGCAAAGCTGTGGCTGAAGCGCTCCGGCTGTCCTGCTCCCGCCTCCATACCATCCCCCTGCCGCATCATGAGAAGAAATGCTCCTCAAGCTGCAGGCAGAGCGCATGGTAGATCGGCAGATGCAGCTCCTGAATCTGATAGGTCTCCGTCTTCGGGACGATGAGCGCGACATCCGAGAGCGGAGCCAGCTTTCCTCCGGTCTTTCCGGTCAGCGCGATGATCTTCATTCCCTTTGCCCGCGCGACATCCGCCGCGTAGAGCAGATTTTCGGAGTTCCCCGAGGTCGTCACCGCGAGGAGCACATCGCCCTCCTCCCCGTAGCCATACACCTGCTGCGCCATGGCCAGCATCCAGTCCACATCATTTCCGTAGGCAGAGGTCAGCGCCTCATGTCCGCAGATGGCAATCGCGGGCAGCGCCCCCTGAAGTCCCGCGGCAAGACTGACACCGCGCTCCGCATGGAGATCCTGAAGAGAACGCGCAAAGTCCTCCGGAACCGCGCGCCGCTTCACAAAGCTCTTCATCAGCTCACCCACAAAGTGCTCGCAGTCTGCGGCGCTGCCGCCGTTCCCTCCGGCGAGCACCTTGCCTCTGCCCTCGTAACAACGCTCCAGTACGCGGTATGCCTCTCTTATTTCCGCCTCGATCGTCTTCAGCTCCGGATAGCGCTCCGTGAGCTGCGCAATATAATCCTGTTCCATCTCTCTTCCTTTCGCCTGAAGGCTCTTCCTTCTGCCATTGATACAGCGGCACATACTCCCGCCGCCGACTCTGTTTCCCTTGTCGGCGCTTCCCGGACAATCTCTTCAAAGAGATTTACCGTTACACTTGCCCGACATCCGTCTCCGTCTTGCCCCGAAAGCCCCCGTGTTTCCGGCCTCAGTGCTCCGCTTCCCGCAGCGCCGCCTGAAACGCCTCCCTGCTCATCTTAGCAGTTCCGCCGCAGCCGGGGCAGGCACAGTAGTAGCGCACCCGGACCGGAATCGGAATAATGAGCAGAATCAGCCAGCTCGTCTCCTTATACAGATGCCAGTCCCCCACATGGCCGCAGCGCGTACAGCGGTGATAGCCCTCAATCCCGCAGTCCTTCCGCGTGCTATGCATACCAATAAAGAAAAACATGGCGCTCCTCCGTCTCTCTGAGATACCACTCTATTATAGCTTTTATTCTCTCTCTTTCAAACAGCAGTTTCAGTTTTCCTCTCTAAGCGATATCCCGCACGTATCCGGAAGAAATTTGCTCTCACTCATTTTCTACCATTTTTATCAATTTTAAATTGATATATCCCCAAATACTGTATATTAAAAACGGCGGAAACAATTTCCGCTTTCAAAAAGTCCCTTGGTTAGTCATATAAAACCTTTACAGAAGGAAGATTCCAGGGGCGGTATCCGAATCCCGTTTTCAAAGAAAGGAAGTCTTTTTATGTCCATGATAGGCAAGGAAGTCAGCGAGTTCAGCGTACAGGCATTCCACGACAACAGCTTCAAGACAGTGCGCAGGGAGGATATCCGGGGCAAATGGAGCGTCTTTTTCTTTTATCCCGCGGATTTCACCTTCGTCTGCCCGACAGAGCTCGCGGATCTTCAGGAGCATTACGAGGCTTTTCAGAAGGCCGGCTGCGAGATCTACGCCGTCTCCTGTGACACCCACTTTGTCCACAAGGCATGGCACGACCACTCTGAGAGCATCTCAGGACTCAGCTACCCTATGCTGGCGGACCCGACCCACACACTCAGCCGGGACTTCGAGGTGCTGATCGAAGATGAGGGCGTCGCAGAGCGCGGCAGCTTCATCGTAGACCCGGATTGCAGAATCGTCTCCTATGAGGTGAACGCGGGTAATGTCGGCCGAAACGCCGAGGAGCTGCTCCGAAAGCTTCAGGCCTGCCAGTTCGTGCGTGAGTACGGAAACGAGGTCTGCCCCGCCCGCTGGAAGCCGGGTGCAAAGACTCTGAAGCCCAGCCTCGAGCTGGTCGGCGCGCTGTAAGCACAGCGATTGATCCATATTATAGCGGCTGTCACAGAGACAGAAGCATTCCGGGCGGGCTGTTCAGCCCGCCTAGGAAGCACTTGTCCACTAGCATTTGATAAGATATTTCGTTCCCCTGCCATTACCGGTTTTCCTGATCATTTCATCTGCAATCAGTTCATTGAGCAAACGGATTGTTTTATCCTTTGCAAAGCCGGAGCCTTCCCGCGCAGAAAAAACCGGAGCTCTATTGTCCCTCAGATGAGAATACAAAAAACTTTTAAGCGTGGTAAAAAATCGCGACTTAGAAATTGCTATTCTCTTAGCAGCATTCGGAACACTAAGGCGATCTGAGATCTGCGCGCTGACCAGCGCTGACATTGATGGAAATTTTATCAGGATTGAGGAAGCAGTCGTAATCTGTACTCCGTTTTTGGGTAATAAAAACCCCGCAAACCGCATTTCCACGTGGGAAACAACGTATTTGCGAGATTTTATCGAGATGGAGACGGTGGGATTCGAACCCATGACCCCCACGTTGCGAACGTGGTGCTCTCCCAGCTGAGCTACGCCCCCGTAAGAAGCGATCTTAAAGATCGCTTCAACGAATCCGATTGTACCGCAAATGCGCTGTTTTCGCAAGTGCTTTCCGCGCAAAGTTTTCCAACCCGCAGGAAGACGCAGAAAGAGAGTCTCCCGCACTGCGAAGCTCCGGCTTTCTGTCCCGGCAGGAGCAGATTCTGTGAGAGGCGTGCCACACGGAATGACGGTCACACCGCCTCTCCCGGCTCCGCATTCAATACTCAGCTCAGAAAATCCTCCGCCACAACTTTCCACGCCGCCTCCATGCTGTTGTGCTCCCGCACGTACAGCTGCGCCCGCAGAGAGAGGGCGCGCAGCGCAGCGCTGTCCGGGTAGAGGGAGCGTATCGCCTCCGCGAGCGCGTCGGCGTGATCTGCGATGCACATCACCTCCTCTGCTCCCGGAATCCCCTCTGCGCCGACGGAGCTCGTCACCACAGCTGCGCCGTAGTAGAGCGCCTCTATCACCTTTCCCTTCACCCCCGCGCCATAGCGGAGCGGAACCACCACCAGACGGCAGCGGTTATAGAGTGAACGCAGCTCCTCGTCGGAGACAAAGCCCAGCACATGAACACCGTGCTCCGGATCGTGGCGCGCGGAGATCTCCTCCGGGGCCTTTGACCCGACGATATAAAAATTCAGCTTCTTCCCGCCCTGAAGCTTCGGCCAGACCTCATCCAGAAACCAGAGCACCGCATCCGCATTCGGCGGATGCGCAAAGCCACCCACGAAGAGCAGGCCCTCGCGCCTCTCATAGTCCGTCTCTATATCCTCCGGGAAGCTGTCCCAGAGATAGGCGGTCAGCGCCTTCACCCGAATCCCCGGGTCTAGCCTGCGGATCGCCTCACACTCCACCTCCGAGGGGTAGAAGGACATATCCGCCTTGTGCATGAGCGAGAGCTCCACTGACTTCCAGTAGTCCGAGGACTCTCTCTTCTCCGGATCTCCGGTGAGCTCATACTCTCTCCGCTCCCGCAGAAAGTGCAGATCGTGCCCGTAGTAGAGCACCTTGAGCCCTGTGCGCGACTGAATGAAGTCAATATACTTTGACGCGATGTGCGGGCGGTTCAGGTACACGAGGTGAATATCCCTCTCATGCCGCTCAATCCACTCCCAGATACCCACCTGCATCTCCTGTCCGTAGAGCACCTCGATGCCGAGCTGCTGCAGCGCCGTGGTATAGGGCTCCTCGTGCGCGAAATTGTCGCCGAGAAACTTCACCTGAAAGCCCTGCTTCACCAGCATCTGGAGATACTGCCAGGTCGTGCGGGAGCCCGCATCCCGGTCAAAGGTCGGCACATAGTGATCCACGACAAGGACAATCTTCTTCCCGCGGCTTCGCTCTCTCGCCCGGAAGGGATCCGGGCTGCCGATATTCTCAAACTGCTGCTGCAGCTCCTCCTTCCACTTCTCCTTCAGCTTTTCTGTGTTCTCGATCTGGTAGCGCTTCAGACCCGTGCCCTGCACATCCGTGCCGTTGGACACTCCCTCGAAGTGGATCACCACGGACTTCGGCTGATAGACCACGCGGTAGCCGTGACGCCGCACCTCGAAGGCGAGATCGCTGTCCTCACAGTAGGCAGGCGCATAGCGCTCATCAAAGCCGCCGATCTCCTCCCAGAGCGGGCGCCGTATGAGTATGGCCGCCCCGGACATATAGTCGACATCCTTCACGTAGTTATACTCCGGCGCGTCCGGATCCTGAAGCCGCCCGTAATTCCAGCCGGAGGCGTCGCTCCATATGATGCCGCCCGCCTCCTGAAGTCTCCCGTCCGGGTAGACGAGCTTCGAGCCGACCATGCCGATGCGCGCATCCGACTGAATGAGCTTCAAAAGCCAGTCGAGCCACCCCTCCGTGACCTTCGTGTCATTGTTCAGGAAGAAAATATACTCCCCGCGCGCCTTTGCAGCGGCCTGATTGCAGTTCCGCAGAAAGCCCTGATTCACGCTGTTGCGGCTGATGATGAGTCCCCCGGCAAAGCGCTCCAGATGTCGCGTCTCGTCCGTGGAGACATCATCCGCGATGATGATCTCATACGGGATCCCCTGCGTATGCTGAAGAATCGAGAGCAGGCAGGCGTAGGTGTATTCGATCTGGTTGTAGCAGGGGATGACAATGCTCACCAGCGGTGCGTCCTGGTGCGGAAAGTGCAGCCGTCCGTGCTCGCGGTAAATGTCGCCGATCGCAAAATCTCCCTCTATGAGGTTTCGCCCCTCCTCCGTGGATGTGAGCCGGTAGTGCCGGATGGGATGCAGCAGTGCCTGCTTCCGATAGGCAAGACGCTTCCGCTCTCTTGAGCCGCGCGGATACCTTGCGTTGAAGCTGTCTCCGAGCCTTCTGCGGATGCGGGACAGAAGAGTCTGGTGCCTGCCAAGATAGCGCATCAGCTCGCCAGCGGCCTGTGCCTCCCGCCGGAGATCCGAAATCATGATCTCAAGATTCGTGACATGATTGTCCGTGAGACGCTTCACCTCCGTCATCTTCCGTATCGCGGCATCCTTCTCCTTCAGCTCCGCGCGGAAGCCGGAGAGCCGCTCATTCGCAATCCTCAGATCGCGCTCGGTCGTTTCAATGGTCTCCCGGCTCCGGAGCTCCGAGACAAAGCGATCCAGATAGACCGCCTGCTCCTCTCCGGCGATGCGCCTCTGAAACGCTGCCTCCTGCTCCTCAAAGCGCTTGAGCTCTGCCGCGTCTGTTCCAAAGCTCCGGAAAAAGACCTCCTTCTCCGGGAGCTTCAGACTCTCCCGCTGGGACTCATAGAATGCGCGCAGCGCGCGGTAGCGGACAAAGCCCCGCTCCACGGGCGTCTCCGACACCCATTCGTAGTCGATGCCGCTCAGCTCTGCCTCCGCGATGCCTTCCGCTCTCTCCTGCACCAGAAAATTGTCAAAGATGGAATCGAGGTTATGAACCTCCCCCGCACCGAGCACACGCTGCAGCGCCTCGGAAAGCACCTCTGTCACAGCTCTGCCGCTGTGGATCTCCCGGAGCAGAAGCGCCGTGAGGCTCTCGCCCTCCACCCACGGGAAGCGCGCGCACATGCCGTCCTCCGAGAGCTCTGCCTCCGCGTAGCGAATGCCGCTGCCCTCCGAGAGCAGAAGCTCTCTCCGCCTCCGGAAATCCTGAATATGCTGCCGTCCGGCCTCAGAGAGCGCCACCTTCTCCACCCAGCGCCTGCCCCCGTCCTCGCGGATCACAGTCTTCAGCTGATACTCTGCTCTCCGGTTCCGGTTGTACTTCACATAGATCGCCGTATCCGCGAAGCGGGCTCCGGCTGCGTCCTCCCGCTGCCAGAAGCAGAGATAGGCATCCGCAAACTGTGGGAACAGCCCCTCCCTGCATATGGCGTCGTACTTCTCACCTGGATTGATCGCCGTGTAGAGCGGAAAACCGTAGGCGGGAATCACGCGGGACAGCTCGCCCTCCCCTGGGAGACGTCGCTCAGAGTAGAGCTCATTCGGCAGGGTGCGGAGCGGCTCCGGATAGTAGCAGCTCACAGCGCCGCGCTCTCCCGCGGAGAGCAGGCGGCAGAGGCTCTCCCGCCCCATGGCGTTCTCCTCCGTCTCTGCACCCGTGAAGGCGCGGACGCCGTAGGCATTGTCCACGGCGACAATGAGCACCCCCTCCGGCGTGAGCAGCTGCTTCGCGCGCTCCACTGCCGCGCTGTCCTCTCTGTGAAGCGTCCCGTCAAAGATGATATAGTCGTAGCGCGCTGTGTCCGGGAGCTCTGAAATCGTGCCGCAGAGGGTCCGCACCGCGGGCTGCTCCCTGCTCTCTCCACCTTTATTCTGCGCCCGGAGGAGACTGAACTCCAGCGCCTCCCTGTCGCTGTCCAGAAGCGTGACGGAGAGTCCCCGTCTTAAGTACAGCGGCAGCAGCGCGCCCAGGCCGCTGCCCACGCTTAGGAGCGAGGCGTGCGCCCGGAATGAAAACCACTCCAGAAGGCCCTCTCTCCGGTCAGAAAAGACGCAGAGATTCGAGAGCTCCGGATACTCTGAAAGCAGCCTCCCCGTATCGCCTCCAAAGTGCTCATAGAGTCTTCGTAATTCTGCTGTTCTCTCGCTCATGCTTCACTGCTTTCCGCGGGCGTATATTTCAGTGCGACCTGGGAATCCATGTCGTAAACGCCCACTGTGTTCTTGTTGGAGATTACGGTGAGACTCGCCACATTGTAGAGGCGGTGATACACGACGTGCTCGCCGTTCTCAAAGCCGGTGCAGCTCATGGAGAGCAGATACTCCCCGCCCTGCAGACTCATCTTCTGCCTGAACTCCACCTCGTAGCAATCCCCCTCCTTCACGGAATGAACCTCGCTCCCCTCGAAGAGCGTGTTCGTCCCGCTCAGATCCGTTCCCTTCTTATCCCGGATCGTGTAGGTGAAGATCGGGGCCTCCAGCGCCGCATGGAAGCGGATGCGCTCGCGGATGCTGAACATCTCCCCCTTCAGGAGGAGGTTTGTCACGCTGCCGTTTTGGTCGAGAGTCCCGAAATCCAGAAACTCCGCTCTCCCGTCCCCGTACTCCTGCACCTCCGGATTCAGGGTCATGCGATCCCGCATGCGTCTGCCGTCTATAGCCTTGGCCTCCTGCGGCAAAGCAGAGCTTCCTCCGCACTCCGCCGCCCCAATACCCTCATTTCCGGCGGGCTCCCCGGGGAGGGAGGCATGATCCGCGTCCTGCCCCTCCCCTGCGCCCCGTGGCTCTTCTCCCTCCGACAGCGCCTCGGCGAGCTCGTCCATCTGGTTTGCCAGTATCTTCTTGTAGAGATCGACCATCTTTCCGGCCTCTCCCTCCGCGACGAAGCTCCCGCGGTTTAAGAGTATCACCTTGTCGCAGTACTTGATGATGCTTCCCATGTCATGGCTCACCATAAGTATGGTCGTGCCGTTCTTCATCATCTCCTCCATGCGGCGGTAGCATTTCGCCTGAAAGAAGACGTCACCGACGGAGAGCGCCTCGTCCACGATGAGTATCTCCGGCTCCACGTTGATGGCCAGCGCAAAGGCGAGACGCACAAACATTCCGGAGGAGTAGGTCTTCACCGGCTGGTTCACGAAGTCGCCGATATCCGCAAAGTCCAGAATATCCTGCATCTTCTCATCCATCTGCTGCCGCGAGAAGCCCATCATCGTGCCATTCATGTAGATATTCTCGATGCCGGTGTAGTCGGAATTGAAGCCGGCGCCGAGCTCCAGAAGCGCAGAGATATTTCCCGCGACCTCCACCTTCCCTGTGGTCGGGTTCAGCACGCCGGTGATGATCTTCAGTATCGTCGATTTGCCCGAGCCGTTCGTGCCAATGATGCCGACCGTCTGCCCCTTCCTCACCTCAAAGGAGATCTTGTCCAGCGCAAAGAAATCCCTGTGGTACGACTTGTGCGACAGACTCAGCGACTCCTTCAGCCGGTCAATCGGCCGGTCGTAGAGCCGGTATATCTTACTGACCTCCTGCACGGAGATCGCCAGATCCTTATCCATACTTTCCTTTCCTCACAGCACATCCGGGAAATGCGGGCGCAGCCTCCGGAACACCCGGAGACCGATATACAGAAGCAGAAGCGTCACCACCCAGTAATAGACGCTCTGCATGGGGCGCTCCCAGAACCAGTTCCCGGCGAGCATGCTGTCGCGGTAGCCCGTCACGACATAGTAAACGGGATTCAGCTTCAGCAGCTGCTGAAGCCGCGCCGGAAAGCCCGGAAACATCTCAGGCGCCCACATGATAGGGATGAGCCACATCCCGAACTGCAGGCAGATGCTCACAATCTGCGCCATATCCTTAAAAAAGACATTGATCGCAGTCGTGAAGAGCGTCACCGCCAGTATGTTCACCGAGAGCGCGAAACTATAGTACAGAAGCTGCACCCAGGTCGCCATGGGCAGCCGCCCGTAGCAGAAGAACATCCCGATCATGATCGCAACAAAGATCGCGTGAACCACCGCGCAGGAGACCAGCTTGATCACCGGCAGCACCTCCACGTTGAAAACTACCTTCTTCACGAGATAGTGGTACTCCTGAAGACAGGCGGTTCCGGCATTCAGCGCCTCGTTGAAGAAGAACCAGGGGACGATGCCGGGTACCAGCCATAGCACATAGGGAACGCCGGGAATCGGCGGCGCGCTCTTGAAGCCGAGCTGAAATATCATAAAGTAGATGAGCACCGTGACTACCGGCTGCACAAACATCCAGACCACGCCGAAGTAGGAGCCGACAAAGCGCTTCCTGAAATCCGCCCTGGCGAGATCCCAGATGAGCCGCCTGGCTCTCAGGGTCTCCCCCAGAAATTGAACGATCATTCTCATAGTTTTTCCATATTCTCCAATATCACGACAGTCTCATGCCGGCGGGCAAAAGATGTACCCGGCGAGTGAATGTGTGGTTGCATCCTACAGTCTCATGCAGGCGAGCGCAAAGATGCGCAGCGCCACGTAGCTGTCCAGAATGATAAAGCACTGAAGCACGCGGAGCTTAAGCCCCCGCCGAAGGCGTATTCCCCCCGTTCCCACCGCGGCGAGCAGCAGCGGCAGCAGAGGAAGAAAATAGCGCCCCTGTATGCCCTCGATCATTGCCGCCTCCCTCGTAGTCCAGGAGATGAGCATCGCGCCCGCGATGAGCAGGATCACGACGAGGGAAATGCCGGCAAACGCGCCGCGTGTCTTAAGGCTCAGGCGCTCTGCCTCCCACTCCTCCCGAAGTGAGAGGAGCAGGAGCCCGCCCATGTAGAGCAGCACCGCAAAGAAGGGCGCGCCGAGCAGAGGATCCATGTTGCCGAGCTGCATCCCGATCATACCTGTGAGCAGCATGCCGCTCTGCAGGGAGAAGCTGTTCAGAACCATGCGGGCTATAAAGACCGGCCGGCGAATGAGCTCCGACACCGTGTAGCCCGCGCGCGCATCCACCAGCGCCGGAGCAGCGTCCTCCGCTGCCCCTGATGCCGCAGACAGCTCCCGTCCCGCGGACGCATAGGCCCGGATGATCTCCGCATTCACCAAGAGCATCGCGAGCATCAGCGCCGCAAGCAGCGCCGCGAAGCAGAGCAGCTTTTTCTTTCTCCCGCCGCAGCGCTCCGCGGGGACGAGACAAAAGAGCAGCACCAGTGGCGCGTACACCATCTTGCATGGGCCGAGGGCCGCAGTGAGCAGGATGAGAAGAAGCATATCCCGCCCCTTAAGCTCGGCCTCGCCATAGCGAAGATGCAGAATCTCAGCAGTCAGGAGAAAGGAGGTCCCGAGTATCCCCGCGTCATAGGAGAGCGAGCCCGCGAGGTGCAGGCTCATCGGGAGCAGGGCCGCACCGAACAGCGCTTCCTTCCCGAAGGGAAGGAGGCGTATCGCCGCCGCGGTGAGCAGCAGGTAGACGAGGAGATTCATCAGCTTTCCGAGAGCCAAAAGAGTCGGTGCGTTCAGCTTAAGGAGACGCGCTGCCGCAAAGCCGAGCGCCTGCGGAAGGTACATCACAGGAGTAGTCCGCACGTCCGGGAGCGCCGAGGAGACGAGCTCCTCTCCGCCCGCATAGCGCCGGTCCCAGTCGCGGATCGCGCGATAGGTCGAGAGGCGCAGCGGGTTCCCCAGCACCTCCGGCACCGGCTCGACATCATCCCCGATCTCCGGCGTCTTCACGCCGCTAAGATCCTCCAGCGGATAGTCCCCCGCCCGCACCGCGAGAAGTCCCGCCTCTGTGAGCTCCGGCGCGCCGAGCAGCCGCGAGGAGAGGCGATAGGCACTGCTGTAGTGACTCATCTCGTCCGGCGCGGAGAGCCCCGGCATCGCAAACATGAAGAGAAGCCCCAGCGAGAGGCCGCTCACAAAAAACACGCGGTGCATACGCTCCCTCTGCTGCGGGAGCAGATACAGAAGTCTGCCCGCAAAGCCAAATGTCATGAGCAACAGAAAGCCGTAGAGCTCCAGAGGGAGCCTGTCCCCGCTCTGCCTCACCGCATCCAGCACATTCAGACCGTGATAGCCTCCCGCAAGCAGCAGGGGCAGAAATAGCAGCAGCTCAGTCATAGGCTCTCTCTCTCCTCCTCAGCAAGCTCCTTCAGAGCCAGCTCCTGCGCGAGCGTCGAGAGCTTTTCCTCAAGGAGAGACTGCCGCACACTCATGGAGAAGACCTTTAAAATCAACAGCCCGATGATCACCAGAAACAGAAGATTCGCCGGAGACTGCATGCCCAGAAGCCCGGTGAAGAAGTAGAGCAGCGGCGGGCAGAGCGCCAGCAGGATGAGCAGAAAGGAGAAGAGCACCCAGAACACCGCGTCCTCGATCTGCATTTTCGCCTTCCGTATGCGCCCTGTCACTCCGGCGGTGGCCGCCAGAGAAACAACGATCAGTATCAGCCTCAGTGTCCAGGTCATAGCCTCCCCTCACTCTCTCTCCGCGCCGTCCTGTCCCTGTCCTTACTGCGAAAGCTCTGTATGAACAGGATAGAGAGCAGCGTCCGGCTCATATATTTTACCGCATTCAGGGGTGTGAGATAGCTCACCCCCGCGACTCTAAGGTCCATGACCGCCTGAATCTCCGCGACCCGCGCCCCGTTCTTCACGAGCCAGGAAAGTGTGTCGGGCTCCGGCGGATAGTTGATGTGATCCGAAAAGAGCTCTATCATCCTTCGGCTGTACATCCGCATCCCAGAGGTCGGATCCTGAATCCGCGCGCCGGAAGCAAGCCGCAGCGCAGCGGAGATGAGACGGCTTCCCAGCATGCGCGCCGAGTGCGGCTTCTTCTCCGTGACAAAGCGGGATGCGATCACGATATCGTAGCCATCGTCCATCTTCTCCCGCATGGGAAGGATATACTCCGCCCGGTGCTGCCCGTCTCCGTCGAACTGCACGGCGTAGCGGTAGCCCCTTCGGTCTGCATAGCGCATCCCCGCGCGGAAGGCCCCCGCCAATCCGAGATTCACCGGCAGATTCAGGGTGTGAAACCCGCGCTGTCTGCATATCTCCTGCGTCCCGTCCACGGAGCCGTCGTTCACAATGAGGTAATCCAGCCCGGGATGCTCCCGGATGAGGCGCTCCGCGACTCCGGCGATATTCGCCTCCTCATTGTAAGCAGGTATTATCACAAGGATGTCATTCATCCGCTCTCTCCTGTCCTGATCTCCTGTCCCAGTATCCGGGGCTCATGCTGAGCCGCCGCGTGAGCTTTCGCGGCAGCGCCCGGTGGCTCTTTCCGAGGCGATAGCCCAGATACTTCGCGCCGCTCAGCAGCACAAGACGGGGCAGCAATCCCGCATGTCCCTCTCTGCACAGCCCCTTTGCGGTGCGAAGCACCATGCGTATGCCCTCGCCCTCGCTCCGGATGCCGGAGAAGACCTCCGGATGCTCCGCCTGCGAGACTGCCAGGTCAAAGTTCCGGTGCAGCTGCTGAGCCGGGCTGTAATTATGCGAGTGACGCACGCGCGCCTCCGCCGCATAGGCGATGCGGTAGCCTGCGCGAAGCAGCCCCGCGGCGTAGATCATGTCCTCATTGAAGATGGCCCGGTCCGTGAAGCCGCCCAGCCTGTCAAAGACCGCCCGGTCATAGGCCGCACAGACATCTGAGGCGAAGAAGGTCTTGATCCCGAGCCGCGGGAGGTCCTCAATTCCCTTCGTAAAACTCTTCGCAGGGTAATTATACGCCCGCGTGAGACGCTCGATCGCGTCCGCGTCGCGGTTCGGAAGCTGACGCCCGTAGGAGAGCGCCACTCTGCCGCCCCCTCGCTCTGCGCCCTGCAAGGCCGCACAGGCCTCCTTATGGTTCCGCACATCGCCCCCCGGTGAAGCTGCCTTCTCCGGAAGCAGCGGTTCCAGAAGTCGCTCAATGAGATACTCGTCCGCCGGAACCGCGTCCTGCGTCATCATGATAAAGCAGGGGGCATCCGAGTACCGCACGCCGAGATTCCGCGTGTGTCCGTGGTCGAACTCCGCCTTCCGGATGTGGTGAAGCTCACAGTGCGAAAGGACGCCCAGCTTTCTGAGCTCTGCCTCCACACCGGAGCGCTCCCAGAGTTCCCGCTCCGTGTTCATGATGATGACCTTCTGCGGCCTCACGCTCTGGCGGAACAGGCGCCGCATCAGCAGGAGAAAACGCGCGTCCGGTCTGTAGGCGGGGATGATGACATCTACCCGCAGCTTCTCCCTGTTCATGCCCTCTCCTCTACATTCAGCCTCTCATCACGCCTGAGTCTTTGCGCCGCACTGAAAAGAAAGCACAGCGTGAGCAGCAGCATGGTGAGGAGGTAAGCCTCCGCCGCGCCGGGAATGCCCCGCCGCAGCACCATCACATCCGAAATGAGCCAGGCGAAGACCGTCGTCCCTCCGTAGATCAGGAAGATGCTCCGCTGCGCCTCAAGAATAACCAGTACATAGTATAACAGATTCAGCAGCGCATAGAAGCCTCCGCCGAAAATCACCTCGATCAGCGCTCCCCGGTACGGGCGGAGCGCTGCCCCTGCCTCCGCCCCCACAAGGAGCGAGAGCACAGGAATGCCCAGCAGCCAGGCTGCGCCGGCCCCCAACAGCGTGAAGATCGCGATGAGCAGCGCGATCTTTTGCAGGAGCCCGAGAAAGCCCGCGCGATCTCCGCGCTCCCGCTTCTCTGAGAGCCCGGTCAGCACCGGACGTATCACAAAATTCGCCATGAGGTTGATGACCGAGGTCGGAATGAATATCGTGGTGTAGTAGCCATTGTCCGCGCTGCTCATATGCCGGTTCACCGCATACTTGGACGCCGCGAAGATGTAGAGATCCAGAAAGCTGGACACGAAGAGCCACCTGCTCCTCTGAAACAGCGCCCATACACTGCCCCGCTGCCGCCGGAAGGAGACCGCCCGGAATTCCCGGAGCGGCAGCACGCAGAACAGAAGCAACGAGAGTCCCTGCCCCAGCACCGCCGCGGCAGAGCTTAAGACGAGATCGCCCGTCTTTAGCATCACCACCGTAAAGAGAAGCACGGAGAGGAGCGTGCGGAAGGCATTGCTCTTTCCCGCGAGATAGAGCCTTCCCTGCCGCTGGAATTCGGAGTCGTAGCAGTCCGCGTAGCCGTCTAGCACCTTGTAGAGTGCCATGAGAAGCAGGACGCTTCGCGCCGTCCCCGCCTCGGTGCATGTCAGGGCGTAGCCCAGAGAGAGCACAGCGGCCGCAAGGCAGCTGAGACAGCGAAAGTGCCGGTACTCCGCAAAGCTGAAGCGCCCCGCGGCATCCGTGATCTGCAGAGGCCGCATCCCGAAGTAGGCGACAATAAACATCTGCTGTCCGAAGGTCGAGAAGGCGAAAAAGAATATCCCGCCCGCATCCGCTCCGAGGCAGCGCGTCACCGCCGCACCGAGCAGCATGCTGGTCAGTGCGTAGACGGCGCTCCCGAGCATATTCCAGAGGATATTTCTCTCCCCGATCCGCTGATCGCTGCCGAAGAGCAGGCGACTCCATAAATTCATTTCCGCCCGGCTTCGAACGGCAGCCCGCAGCTCCTGCTCCCTCATAGGAACCTGCCGAGGAAACGCGCCTCGAGCTTCACCACCGCGTGAAAGAGTCTCGTGACGAGAAGCTGCGCTTCCGATACCTCGAGGTAGCGCCTGTAATACTGAAGGGTTGCCGCCTCCCTGAGCCGCTGCCGCTCCAGAAGCCGCTGATAGCTCCGCCTTATGCTCACCGCGTGCCTGTGGAGATAGTGCTCCGTCATAAGAAGCCCGGTCCGAAAGCCATGGAAGCGCAGCTTCCAGCCGAGGACATACTCCTCCTCATAGAGAAATATCTCCTCGTCATAGCCGCCGCTCTGACGGAATTTATCAATATCCACCATGAGAAGAGAGCCCGGCACGCAGTCCACATGCACCAGCTCCCTGCCGATGTAGCGCCAGCGCGGATAATGCAGGATATGTGCAAAGATGCGCCGCATGAGCGGGCCCGATTCCAGCAGATCGTAGAGCCAGGGACGAAGCGGCCAGGCCGCCGCGCCGGAGAGCACATTCTGACGGCTGCCCGGAATGCCGGCCTCCGCAGGGAGCGATGGGTTCTGCTGCACCGGGGCGAGCGCCGCAAGCTCCGGATGGCGCTCCATCGTCTCCGTGAGCGCGGCGACGCAGGCGTCCGTGAACTCCGCGTCCGGATTTGCGATCAGCGCACGCTCCGCCCGCAGCACCTCCGAGGCGTAGCGTATGCCGAGATTATTGCCCGCGCCGTAGCCGCCGTTTTTCTCTGCGGTGACGAAAATCACCTTGTCCCGCACCATGGAGCGCAGGCGCAGCGCACTCGCGTCCGTGGAGGCATTATCCACAACAATGACCGCATCGAGACTTTTGTACTCCCGTATCCGCTCGATCTGTGCGATCGTCGTGTCCGCGTCATTGTAATTCACTATCACACAGACTGTCCTCACAGGCCTCACCTCTCCCTTCTCCGGGCGCTGCGCTCCCGAATGAGCTTCGTCACATAATGGTGGCCGATTCTCGCTCTGAGTCCCGGCAGCACCGGTGTGATGAGATCCATACCGTGATACATGAGGAGCTTCCACTCACTGCCCCTCTCCTTCTCCGTCCCCGCAAAGGGCGTCATCTCAAGATAGGCTTCATAGGCCTTTCCATAGTGATTCAGCGCGCCCGCCTTCCACGGTCTCTCATCCCCTGCGAAATGGACAATCGAGGGCTTCCGCCGCGCAAAGGCAAAGCTCTCGCGCGAATGTACCCGGTAGGAGGGCTGCATCCTGCAGAGCGTGTCGTAGCGGAAATAGCGGTAGTTTGTAAAAAAATTCCACTTCGGCGCGACGCTCCGTATGCGCCCCGCGAGGCAGCCGTTCAGTGCATCCTGATCGTTGAAGAGGCTCTCCTCCTCGATCGCGCTGTAGTAGCTTAGCAGCTGCTCTGTGATGCGCTCCTCTCTCCAGCGCTTTAAGTCGATCAGCAGCACCCCCGCGTTGAAGTACGGCTCCTCCGCCTCCATATGGAGATAGCGCTTCACCTCCGGATAGATGGTCGGCTCCTGCACCGCAGCGAGCACGCAGCCCGCAAGCTTTGTGTCCCAGAGCCTTGCAAGCGGCTTCAGCACCACTGTGTCGCAGTCCAGATAGAGCACGCGCTCTGCCGTCTCCGGCAGAAGCTCTCCCAGAAAGAGCCGCCCCATGGTGCTGATATCAAAGCTTCCCGTGTCCGGACACCGCTCAAAGCGCGCCCCGAGATTCCAGAAATCCCGGAACTCTACCGTCCGGCCGAAGGCGTCCGCAGTTCTCCGTATCTTTTCCTTCGAGCGCTCCCCGATACCGGTTGAAATCACATAGATATTCAGCTCCTCCGCATCCGCGTTGCTGTCGCAGAGGGAGCAGAGCGAAACTGCGAGATGTCTCGCATAGTTTTCATTGGAGACGTAGGCGACATTCATATGGCTTCCTTTCCTGCTCTGACGCACGCGCGCAGCCCGGCTCCGATCCGGCTCAGCCGGCGCGGCTTCGGGCTGCGCATCACCTTTTATAAAGAACCAACGCGTTTATTTCTCTTCATGCGCTTCCTCCGGATGCTCCCCGTCCTGCTCCTTCGCATAGAACAGACGGTTCACCGCGGAGAAGACCCCCCGCAGAGAGGCTCTCGTGATATTGCTCGAAATCCCGACGCCGTAGGTGGTTCTGCCGCTCTCCATATCCAAAATGTGGATATAGGAGGCCGCCTGCGCATTCGATCCCTGCCGCAGCGCGTGTTCGGAGTAGTCCAGAACCCTTATCTCTATGCCGAGCGCAGTCTCGATTCCGTGGCGCACTGCATCGATCGGGCCGTTTCCGACGCCCTCAAAGCGACGCTCCTCGCCGTGATCTGTAAAGCTGCACTTGGCCAGAGTCGCAAAGCTTCCGTCCTCCAGCTCCGTATCTGTGATCTGACACCTTCTGAAGTGCATCGGCTCCTTGCAGTCTATATAATGCCGACGGAATTCAGAGAAGATCTGCTCCGGCGCCACCTCGCCCTGCTGCTCGGAGATGCGCTGGATGATATCCGCGAACTCCTTGTGCATGCCCTTCGGGAGATGAAAGCCGTAAAAGGTATCCATGATGAAGGCGACGCCGCCCTTTCCGGACTGCGAGTTGATCCGGACCACCGGCTGATACCTCCGCCCGATATCACTCGGATCTATGGGCAGATAGGGTACCGCCCAGTAGGCACTGTTCCGATCCCGCATGGCCTGAATGCCCTTATTGATCGCGTCCTGATGCGAGCCCGAAAAAGCGGTGAATACCAGCTCGCCCGCATAGGGATGACGCGGTGGTATCTTCATCTTCGTGCAGCGCTCATAGATCTCTGCGATCTCCTGCTCGTTGGAGAGATTCAGCCCCGGGTCTATCCCCTGTGAGAACATATTGTAGGCGACCGTCAGGATGTCCACATTTCCGGTGCGCTCCCCGTTTCCGAAGAGCGTCCCCTCCACGCGGTCCGCCCCCGCAAGGATGGAGAGCTCCGTCGCCGCGACGCCCGTACCCCTGTCGTTGTGCGGATGCACGCTGACAATCACGGACTCTCTCTGCTTCAGGTTTCGTATCATCCACTCTACCTGATCGGCATAGACGTTCGGTGTGTTCATCTCCACCGTCAGCGGCAGATTCAGAATCACTTTACGCTCCGGCGTGGCCATGCCCCAGGTATCGAGCACCGCCTCGCAGACCTCCAGAGAGAAGTCAAGCTCCGTCCCCATGAAGCTCTCAGGGGAGTACTCGAGGATGATGTCGCTCCGCCCGAACTCCTTCATGTAGCGCTTCACCATGCGAACGCCGTCCACCGCGATCTGTCTGATCTCCTCGCGGGAGGCATGGAACACGACGTCGCGCTGAAGCGTGTTTGTAGAATTATAGATATGTATGATCGGATTCGCGATGCCCTCTATCGCCTCAAAGCTGCGCCGTATCAGATGCTCACGGCACTGCGTCAGCACCTGCACGTGGACATCCTCAGGTATCATCTTCCGGAAGGCGAGCTGACGCAGGAAGTCAAATTCCAGCTGTGACGCAGCCGGAAAGCCGATCTCTATCTCCTTGAAGCCAAGCTTTAGGAGGAGCTTGAACATCTCCATCTTCTCCTCGACAACCATGGGCTCGACCAGCGCCTGGTTTCCGTCGCGGAGATCCACAGAGCACCAGACCGGCGCCTTTCCGATCTCCCGGTCCGGCCAGCTGCGCTCCGGATAGTCTACGACCGGGTTCCTCCTATATCTCTCGATGTGATACATTCTGATCTCCTTCAGTCCGCTGTGACAAGGCCCTCGCGCTCCATCACCGCAATGATGGATGCGACGCTCTCAGAGCACAGCTGATCTGTCGCCGCCTCTGCCATCACGCGCACCAGCGGCTCAGTCCCGCTCGCGCGAAGCAGTATGCGTCCGTCGCCGCCGAGCCTCTGCTCCGCCGCAGCAACCGCCTTCAGCACCTCCGGATGCTGTTGTGCCGCCTCCTTGTCTGCGACACGCACATTCTTCAAAAGCTGCGGGTAGATATGCACCTCCGACACAAGCTTTGAGAGCGGCTGTTTCAGCTCCAGCAGCACCTCCATAAGCTTCAGCGCCGTGACCATACCGTCTCCCGTCGTCTCATACTTGGAGAAAATAATGTGTCCGGACTGCTCGCCTCCCAGGCGGTTGCCCTGCGCCTGCATATTCTCGTAGACATACTTGTCTCCGACCTGCGTCTTCTCATAGGCGATGCCTGCGCGGTCAAAGGCCTTGTAGAGACCGAAATTCGACATCACCGTCGTGACCACCTTGTTGTTTGCGAGCTCTCCGCACTGCTTCATGTACTTTCCGCAGACGTAGAGTATCAGATCGCCATTGACCTCGCGTCCCAGATCGTCCACTGCGAGGCAGCGATCCGCATCGCCGTCAAAGGCAAAGCCGACATCGCAGTGCTCCCGCTTCACAAGTTCAATGAGCTCCTCCATATGGGTGGAACCGCAGTTCTGATTGATGTTCGTGCCGTTGGGCTCATCGTGGATCACCACAGTCTGCGCGCCGAGCGCGTCAAAGACATGCTTTGCAATGGAGGACGCGGAGCCGTTTGCGCAGTCCAGCGCAATCCTCTTATTCTTAAATGAGCGCGTTGCGAGTGCGATGAGATGGCCGATATAGCGGTTCCGACCCGCGGAGAAATCGACGGTACGGCCGATTCCGTCCCGCCTTGCGAGCGGCAGCTCCGCCGGCGTGCCGTCGATCCAGGCCTCGATCTCCCGGATCACAGACTCCTCCATCTTCTCTCCGCTGCCGTTGATCAGCTTGATTCCGTTGTCGTAGAAGGGATTGTGGCTCGCGCTGATCATGATGCCGCAGTCGAAATCCTCCGTCCGCACAACATAGGCCACGCTCGGGGTCGGCGTCACATGCAGCAGATACACATCTGCGCCGCTCGCCGTGAGACCCGCAGACAGCGCATCCTCCAGCATGTAGCTGGAGCGCCGCGTGTCCTTGCCGATCGCGACGCAGCAGCGCTCGCCCTTCGGCTTCTGTCCGTAGTACCAGCCCAGAAACCTTCCCACCAGAAATGCATGGCGCGGCGTGAGCGTCACATTTGCCTCCCCGCGGAAGCCGTCCGTCCCAAAATATTTACCCATTAAATTTCTCCATTTGCTCTTAAAATTTCCAGATACCGGCGCAGCGCGTCCTTCCAGTCCGGAAGCGGCGTGAAGCCCTCCCTGACCAGCTTGGAGCGATCCAGTCTGCTGTTCTCCGGCCTTGCAGCCTTCGAGAGGCCGTACTCCTCTGTCGTCACCGGCACGACCTTCGTCTGAAGCCCCGCCTGACGGTAAATCTCGCAGGTAAAGTCATACCAGGAGATATAAGCGCCCTCGTTTGTGACGTGGTAGCAGCCATACTTCTCGGTCTCCAGCATATCGACCAGAAGCCGCGCGAGATCCAGCGTATAGGTCGGCGTTCCGATCTGATCCGAGACCACGCGCACCGTGTCGTGATTCTTTCCGACCGAGAGCATGGTGCGGATGAAATTCTTCCCATTTACGCCGAAAACCCAAGCGATGCGGACAATAAAATATTTCTCCAGTAGACCGCTGACCGCGAGCTCCCCGTCCAGCTTGCTCCTGCCATAGGTGCTGAGCGGAGAGAAGTCTCTGCAATCCGGCTCCCAGGGCGCAGTGCCCTTCCCGTTGAAGACATAGTCCGTGCTGATGTAGATCATCTTGCAGCCGAGCAGCCTGCACGCACGGGCGATATGCTCCGTGCCGCCCGCATTGATCTCGTAGACCCTGTCCTTCTTGTCCTCATCCTCCGCAGCGTCCACCGCAGTCCACGCCGCACAGTGCACGATCGCGTCGGGCCTCTGCTCTCCGAGCACGGCCATCACCGCTGTCTCATCTGTGATATCCAGAGAGACATACGGAAGAAAGGTCACTGCCGTCCCGTCCTGTATCCCGCTGTACTCCGGCGCGAGATCGGAGCCGACCGCCTCAAAGCCCCGCTCTGCGAGCTCATTCATCACATCATGTCCCAGCTGCCCTGCGACACCTGTCACAAATACCTTCATCAAACCCCTCCCGACTCTCACACACTCACAGTCTGTCGCCGTACATCTTATCAAAATAAGACCGGTATTCTCCGTTCACGATATGCTCCCACCAGTCCTTGTGGTCGAGATACCACTGAATTGTGACCGGGATCCCCGTATCAAAGGTATACTCCGGCTTCCAGTGAAGCTCTGTCTCGATCTTCGTCGGATCCATCGCGTAGCGCAGATCATGTCCCGGACGGTCCTTCACATACTGAATGAGGCTCTCCGGCTTATCGAGCGCCTTCAGGATCGTCTTCACGACCTCCAGATTGCTGCGCTCATTGTGTCCTCCGATGTTATAGACCTCTCCCTCTCTTCCCTCTCGCACCACGAGATCTATCGCCGAGCAGTGATCTGTGACATACAGCCAGTCGCGGACATTTTCCCCGTTTCCGTACACCGGGATCTCCTCATCATTCAGCGCGCGGCTTATCACAAGCGGAATCAGCTTCTCCGGAAAGTGGTAGGGCCCGTAATTATTCGAGCAGCGGCTGATCGTCACCGGCAGTCCGTAGGTTCTGTGATAGGCCATCACAAAGAGATCTGCACTCGCCTTTGCACTGGAGTAGGGGCTGGAGGTGTGAATCGGTGTCTCTTCCGTGAAGAAAAGCTCCGGTCTGTCCAGCGGCAGATCTCCGTACACCTCATCCGTTGAGACCTGATGATAGCGTCGTATTCCGTACTTCCTGCACGCGTCGAGAAGCGTTGTGGTTCCGACGACATTTGTGCGCACAAAGATCTCCGGATCCGTGATCGAGCGATCCACATGGGATTCCGCCGCAAAATTCACCACAATATCCGGCCTCTCCTTCTCAAAGAGCGCAAAAATAAAATCCCGGTCCGCGATATCTCCCCGGACAAAGCGGTAGTTCGGCCTGTCCTCCACCGGCTTCACGCTCTCCAGATTCCCCGCGTAGGTCAGAAGATCGAGGTTGATGATCTCGTCCTCCGGATATTTATTCACCTCATACTGCACGAAATTGCTCCCGATAAAGCCCGCGCCGCCCGTCACGATTATTTTCATCTGTTTTTCCTCTGCTTTTCTTGATAGTGCAATCCCTGTTTCCTGCCGCCGCTCTGCATGTCAGGACGCGGTTGATGCCGGCCTCCCGCCTTAAGCTTCATGCGGGGCATGCCGCCACCGCTTTCTGCCGCTCTCAGCGCACCAGATACTTACCGTCCAGCACATCTCTTAAGTAGCGTCCGTACTCGTTCTTCTTCATGCTCTCATAGGCCTCCTCCAGCGCCTCCCGGCTGATCCAGCCGTTCAGATAGGCGATCTCCTCGAGGCAGGCGAGCTTCCTGTGCTGATGCGTCTCCATGGTGTAGACAAAATTCGTCGCCTCGACCAGAGAGGCGTGTGTGCCCGTGTCCAGCCAGGTGAAGCCCTGCCCGAGCAGCGTCACCTCGAGCTCTCCCCGCTCCAGATAGATGCGGTTTAAGTCGGTGATCTCCAGCTCTCCCCGGGCGCTCGGCTTTAAGCTCTTTGCAAACTCCACCGCGCGATTGTCATAGAAGTAGAGCCCCGTCACGCAGTAATTGGACTTCGGCTTCTCCGGCTTCTCCTCGATGGAGACGGCCCTGCCGTTCTGGTCAAATTCCACGATGCCGAAGCGCTCCGGATCGTCCACGTAATAGCCGAATATCGTCGCACCGCGCTCCCGCGCCGCAGCTTCCTTCAGGCGCTTGCCGAGTCCGTGTCCCGCGAAGATATTGTCTCCCAGTATCATAGCGACGCTGTCCGCTCCGATGAACTCCTCTCCCAGTATGAAGGCCTGCGCCAGCCCGTCCGGGCTCGGCTGCACCTTGTAGGAGAGCTCCAGCCCAAACTGATGCCCGTCTCCCAGCAGCTCCCGGAAGCGCGGCGTGTCCTCCGGAGTGGAGATGATGAGTATCTCCCGTATGCCCGCAGACATCAGCACCGACAGCGGATAGTAGATCATCGGCTTGTCATAGACCGGAAGCAGCTGCTTGCTCGTGACCTTCGTCAGCGGATACAGTCTCGTGCCGGAGCCCCCGGCAAGTACGATTCCCTTCATTGCTCCATATCTCCTTTCATCCCCTCTGCCGTCTGCACCGCCGGCGTGATCTCCCCCGGCTTCACCGGATGGCCCGCGGCGTCTGTCTCACAGCAGTACAGTATGGTTCTCGCATTGTCAAACTCATAGGAGCAGGTGACAAAGCTGAAGAGCCTGTCCACCCCCTGCGCCGGAATGTCCCGAAAGCTGCAGCCCGCCGTCATAGCATCCACATAGGCGTCGAACTCCATGCGGTCCGCAAAGTCTATGCGGCGCTTCTCCGCACCTGCATCCGTGTAGAGGCAGGCGATGGGCCGCAGGATAAAGGTCTTCTCCTCCGTGTAGAGATATGCTCTGCTGTGCTCCTGAAAGAACCGCTCGTCCTTAAAATCACAGATCGCAGTGAACATGGTCTTGTTCTTCATGTGATGCCCGTAGAACAGATTCTGAAGCTTTGAGAAATCCGGCAGATCGTCCCCGTCCAGATAGACGCCGTCGTAGGAGCCCTCCGTTCTGTCGATATCCCGGCGGAGATAGTAGTCATTGTCCGCCTCCTTCCAGAGTATGGGATAGTTGATCACCGTACCGGGGATGTAGAGCCAGGCCACGACGTCCTCATTTCGTTCCTTCAGCGCAGCAAAATCAATGATGCGCTCCGCGTCCGGATCGATCACACCGCTCTTTGCCTGATCCACAGGGGCGGCCTCTTCCTCTGTGCGTGTCACCGTCTCTGACAGCGCCTCATATTTTCTGATATGCGCGGCACGCTCTGCGAGCTTCAGACCGCAGAGCAGCGCAAGCACTGCGATCAGCAGAAGCAGAAGCGCGTGCCTTCTCGTAATTTTTTTCATTCAGTTGCTCCATTCAAGCGCATAAAAGTACAGATTATTTTAACATTATTTCGTAACTACTTCTATATATTTCTTGACAATCCAGCAGTCTTTCGCTGGATTCTCCGAATCCACCGCCCCTCCGGAGCAGATATTAAGATGCATTCGCACCATATCGCAGCCCGCCGCAGCGCTGAAGCCGACCCCGCCGGAGAAGCGCGGATTGCACTCCAGGAAGAAGTAACGGCCGTCCTCTGCATGGATAAATTCATAATTGACGCAGCCGCAGATTCCGAGCTCCTCGGAGAGAGCCCCGCAGAGCGCCTCAAGCAGTGTGTCCCGAAACACATGGACAGATAGTCCCGCGCCGTTCGGCGTCCGGAGATATTCCTCCCGCGGCAGTGCGATACAGTGGCCCGCCATATCCCGCACGGTATCCACACAGACCACCGATCCGGAGATCAGCGGCTGTGCGAGATAGCGCTCCGCTCTGCCCTGCGCCCGCAGTCCCTCAAGACAGGCCTGACGCTCTGCCTCCGTCGTCACCCGGTAGAGCCCCTCGCTGCTTCTGCCGTCAAAGGGCTTCAGGACCAGCGGGAGGGGCGCATTTTCCGCGTCCTGAAAAGTCAATGTCGGAATTGCAGAGAAGCGCTCCGCAAACTGCGGCTTCGCAAACACGCGCTCCGCCGCCTCTCTGCTGCGCCGCTTGTCCCGCGCGGCGAGCACTGCGGCGGGCGCCGGGCTCCAGAGCTCCGTCGGCAGCAGCTCCTCTCTCGCTGCATTCAGGATATCCAGCTCTGCGTCGGTCAGCGGCAAGATGGCTGCCGCTCCCTCCTCCCTGCAGAGCGCAAGCATCCCGTCCAGATAAGCGCGCCCCGCGTCATAGCGCGGCAGCTGCACAAAGCGATCCAGCTCCACACTCTCCGCAAGCAGCTCCGGCGCGTTAAGATCCGTCCCGACGATGCGAAGGCCCGCCTCCCGGCAGCCGCGAATCACGGCCGCCGCGGAAAATGACCCGATCGCCGTCACTATCACTGTCTTCATGCTCTGTATCTCTCCCTGCTTGAATTGTGTTTCTACTTATGTTAATGTTACACTTTAGCATCGGCAGTTCCAAAAGTCAATGAAGGCGCCTTTTCGCGCCCCCGCTTTGCAGAAAACGAGGTCCCATGAAAAAAATAGCGAGCTTTACCGTAAATCATCTGAGGCTGCTCCCCGGCGTGTACCTCTCCCGCAGGGATCACGCCGGCGGCGCCGTCATATCTACCTTTGATCTGCGCATCACACGACCGAATTGCGAGCCGGTCATGAACACCGCAGAGATACACACCATCGAGCATCTCGGGGCCAGCTTTCTGAGAAATCACCCCGACTGGGCGGAGCGAACCATCTACTTCGGCCCGATGGGCTGCCGCACCGGTTTCTATATGCTTCTTGCAGGAAAGCTGAGCTCCGAGGAGGTGCTGCCGCTGGTGCGCGCCCTCTTTACCTTCGTCCGGGATTTTGAGGGTGAGGTTCCGGGCGCGTCCGCGCACGACTGCGGTAATTATCTGGATATGAATCTCCCCATGGCGAAGTGGATCGCGAAGCGCTACCTGGAAGAGGTGCTCGCGCACCCCGCGCCCGATCGCCTGCATTACCCGGAATAAGGACAGCGTGATGACTTCGCCGCCAAGCAGAGGAATCTTAAGCTACCCCTGCTGGATGCTTTGTAAGTAAACTGTAAGAACCGCTTCACCGGCAGGAGTGCTATGATACAATAGAGTTTATAGTGACAACAGATCAGCTTTTATCAGGAGGTAATGATAGTATGAAGCTTTCCATTCGAGGCGCGGCAGCTCTGCTGCTCTCTGCCTCCATGTGTTTATCCCTTCCCTCCGCGGCACAGGCGGGCGTCGTGCACCGCGTGAACCGCGGCGACACGGAGACCAGTTCCCTGACGCCCCGTGACAACAGCGCGCCCACAGCGGACGGAGTCGTGAGCGCCCCCGGCGAGCAGACTGTCCCGCAGACTGCTGTTTCCGGAGACACGGCGGCTCCTGCGGCGCAGGAGAGCGCATCTCAGGAGAGCGGCGCACCGCAAATCGGCGCGACAGCAATCGAGGAGTCCGACGCCGCGACCGAGAGCAGTTCCCCAGTCTCCAGCTTCAGCACAAGATCGGTGAACAGTGACTACAGCCTTCCCGGCACCGTAGCGCTCGCAGAATCCGCGAGCGGCGCAGACCTTCAGGCGATCTTTGACGGCGCCGGCTTCGACGCGCTCGGCACCGGAAACACGCCCGCCGACCCCATCCTCGGGCAGGTGCACATCGCGACCTATAAAATGATGGATCAGAACGGCAATCAGATTAACTACACTGCAACGAACGATGCGGGCAAGGGGCTCTTTAACGCCGGCGGCTTTTCCAAGTTCTACATGGTACACACCGGCGTCGCGCGGCTCTACTACCGCACCTACACCGATGCGCACGGCTGGAGCCCCTGGGCCACCTCAAAGGAGCTCACCCCCTACAACGAGGACGGCTCCAAGGTACAGGCCATCCAGATCCGCGCAAAGGGCTATGCACACACGCTGAACGACATCTACTACAAGGTCATGCTGAGCGACGGAACCGTGCTCGACTGGGCAAAGAACGGCCAGACCGCCGGCACCATGGGTTCCGACCGCTACATCGTAGGAATCCGTGTGGGCTTCTGGCACAACACAGAGCACTTCCCCTACGCCTCAAAGAATCTCATGGCCGGCTCCGCCTATGAGGGCGCATACCTTGACGGCAGCGGCGTACACTACTCAAGCCACAACGGCCAGCCCTACACCGGCTGGGGCTTTATCGACAACACACAGTACTACTTCATCGACAGCGCGCCCGCACAGGGCTGGCAGTATATCAACGGCTACAAGTACTACTTCAACTCTGACGGCAGCGTCGTGACGGACCTGGAGCCCGTCATGGGACTTCAGCCCAGCTATCAGATCAATTACAACAAGGCGACCCGCACCATGTATGTGCTTGCGAAGGATGGGGACAACGGCTATATCATCCCGTTCAAGACCTTCAACTCCACCTGCGGGCCGGACACCCCGCTGGGAGATTACAACACCTATGTGAAGTATGATGTGAAGTTCATGCACGACGATATCTACTGCAAGTACTTAAGCCGCTTCTTCAAAGGCTTCATCATTCACTCGATCCTGTACTACAGCTCCAGGCTGGAGCTCGACGCAATCACCTACAACTATATCGATGATGCGGCCTCCGGCGGCTGTATCCGCCTCCTGACCGGCAACTCCTACTGGGTCTACCAGAACTGCCCGAAGGGAACTAGAGTCCATATCTATGAGGACAAATGGGACAAGGGCCCGGTGGAGAAGGATGCGATTGAGATGCCCATCCCGCGCGAGCAGACCTGGGATCCGACCGATCCCTCCTCTCCGGAGGCACAGGCAGCCATCGCAGCTGCTGCCGCCGCGGAGCAGGAGAAGGCCGCGGCAGTCGCAGCCGGCACCGCAACGCTCTCCGCGGAGGAGCGGCAGCTCCAGAACGAGCTCGCGGCGAGCGCAAACTGAATACAGTCACTCTGGGAGAAGTGCGAAAAAGATATCCCTTCTCTGAAGAGAACGAACCGGCGCGGCAGTCTTCATACTGCCGCGCCGGTTCGTTCTATGCGCAGTTTGGAAAATCATCTGAACACTATTTTGCTTCACCTCGCAATATTTACAAATCTCGTCGTGTCCGGCTTCCAGAGCAACGTCACCGTCCCAATCGGGCCGTTTCTCTGCTTGGCAATGATGACCTCCGCCTCATTCGGGTGCTCCGTATCCTTATTATAGTAATCGTCCCTGTACAGAAACATCACGACATCGGCATCCTGCTCAATTGCCCCCGACTCTCGGAGATCAGAGAGCATGGGACGATGATCCGGACGCGTCTCGCAGGCGCGCGACAGCTGCGAGAGCGCTATGACCGGCGCCTTGAGCTCACGGGCCAGTGCCTTTAAGCTTCGCGAGATCTCCGATATCTCCTGCTGACGATTCTCTCCGGAGCGCCCGCTGCCGCTCATGAGCTGCAGATAGTCGATAATCACAAGATCCAGTCCGCTCTCAAGCTTGCGCTTCCTGCACTTGCTCCGCAGCTCCCCGATGCTGATGCCGGGGGTGTCGTCGATCAGCAGATTGCTGCTGCCCGACACGCGAACCGCTGCCGCCAGCAGCTGGTCAAAATCTGTCGGCGTCAGTGAACCGGTGCGCATCTTCTGCGCATCAATCCCGGATTCCATGGAGAGTATACGATTCACCAGCTGCTCCTTGCTCATCTCCAGAGAGAAGATCATGCAGGAGAGCCCCTTCTTCACTGCGGCGTGCTCCACCACATTCAGAACAAAGGCCGTCTTTCCCATGGAGGGACGCGCCGCAATCAGAATCAAATCTGAGGGCTGCATACCGCTTGTCTTGCTGTCCAGATCCAGAAAGCCCGTCGGAATACCGGTCACCGCCGCCCCGCTCATATAAGCCGCCTGAATCTTCTCCATGACATTGATCGTCACCTGGTCGATCGGGACAAATTCCGACGCGCCCTTTGCCTGCAGAAGCCGGAATATCTTCTCCTCCGTCTCCTGCAAGAGCACATCCACCTCGTCCCTGTCCGCATAACAGCTGTTCTCGATCTCCTCATTAACCCGAATCAGCCGGCGCTTCACCGCCTTGTCGTGGACGATGCGGGCATAGGCCTTGATATTCGCGGAGGTAGGAACATTTTCCACGATGCTCCGCACAAAATCAATGCTGCCAACCTCAGGCGGAACATCCTTCTCCTTCAGCTTCTCCTGCACTGTCACCAGATCGATTGGTTTTCCCTCATTAAAGAGCTCGCCCATGCACTCGAACACAGCCGCATACTGTCTGGAGTAGAAATCGTCTGCGGCACAGATATCCAGCGCCGCAGCAACCGCCTCCTTATCCATCAGCATAGAGCCGATCACGGACTGCTCCGCTTCAAGATTGTGCGGAAGCACACGTTTTAAGAGAGTTTCCTCGGCCATTACGCCTCCACTACCTGAACTTTCAGCTTCGCCTGCACATCCTTATGCAGTTTCACCGCTGTCTCAAAGCTTCCAAAGCTCTTGATCGGCTCCGCCAGCACGATCTTCTTTCTGTCAATTTCAAGAGAAAGCTGCTGCTTCACCGCCTCTGCAATCTCCTTTGTGGAGACAGAGCCGTAGGTCTTTCCATTTTCTCCGCCCTTGATCGCAAGCTTCACCTCTGCCGCCTCAAGCCGCTTCGCGAGGGCCTGCGCCTCCGCCAGCTGTTCCGCCGCGATCCGGTCGGCATTCGCCTTTTTGAGTTTCAGTGTATTCAGATTCTCTGCCGTTGCCGGCGCACCAAGCTTCTTCGGCAGCAGAAAATTTCTTGCATAACCCTCAGAGACCTCCACCAGCGCGCCCGCCTTGCCGAGTGACTTCACATCCTGTAAAAGTACTATTTTCATAATTTATATCTCACCTTTCTCAAGCATTTCATCTATCACTGCCCGTATCTTCGCGGCAGCATCTTCTGCTGTGACACCGGGGAGCTGCGCGCCTGCGATGGTTCTGTGACCGCCTCCGCCAAGCTTCTCCAGCATAACCTGAACATTTACCTCATCAATCGAGCGAGCGCTGACATAGACCTTTTCCTCATACTCGGTCAGGACGATGCTCGCCTTGATTCCCACAATATCCAGGAGATCATTTGCCGCCTGTGCACCGATCACCGTGGGACTCTCGAGTCCCTCTGACGGACAGATACTTATGGCAAAGTGCTCCCTGTAGATCTCCGCATTGTGTATGGCCTCCGCCTTTGCGCGATAGTCCTCAAGCTTCTCACGGAACAGCTTCCGCACACGCGTCACATCTGCGCCGTTTCTGCGCAGGAAAGCCGCCGCCTCAAAGGTGCGCACCCCCGACTGATTCATGAAGTTATGCGTATCGATCACGATGCCCGCATACATGGCATCCGCCTCCGCCGCGCGCAGCTTCACATTATCCGAGATATACTGCACGATCTCCGAGACCATCTCGCAGGCACTGGACGCGGAGGTCTCCACATAGGAGAGCTGCGCATTCTTTATGTAGTCCTGGCTCTGACGGTGATGATCCAGCACCACGACGGTCTTTGCCGCCTCAAGGAGCTTCGGGGCCTCCACGATAGAGGGACGGTTCGTATCGACCACAACGAGCACGGAGCCCTCATCCAGAAGCTCCAGCGCCTTTTCCTCCGAAATGAACATATCCTCCGGGTACTCTCCGCCCGTAAACCGCTTCATCATAGGCCCAACTGAGGAATTCACCACCGAGGCGACGATGTGCGCCCGCTTCTCCATGGTCTGTGCGATGCGCCACACACCGATAGCCGAGCCCAGAGAGTCGATATCCATCATCTTATGACCCATAATAAACAGTCTGTCCTTATTCTCCAGCAGCTCGCGGAAGGCGTGTGCCTTGACCCTGGCTTTGACGCGGGTTGTCTTCTCCTTGGAATTGGACTTTCCGCCGTAATAGCGTATTCCCTCCGCGTTCTTCACCACTGCCTGATCGCCGCCGCGCCCCAGCGCCATATCAATCGCCTGACGCGCAAATTCATAGCACTGATCGTAGCTCTCGCCGCCGTCTCCGATACCGATTGACAGAGTGATGCGCATCTCATTTCCGATATTTACTGTCTTGACCTGCTCCAGTATATCGAACTGACTCTCCTGAAGCGTATAGAGATACTGCCGCTCAATCACGAAGAAATACTTGTCCTTTTCCAGCTTCCGGATGATCGCATGTATCGCGTCAAAGCAGCGCACGATCTTCCGGTCTATCATCGCCGTGAGCAGCGAGCGCCGCACCTCATCGACGCTCTCCATGGCCTCCTCATAGTTGTCGAGATACAAAAGACCCGCAACCATCTGCCTGCTGTCATTTTCCTCCTGAAGGGCGAGCAGCGCTGTCTCGTCATAGAGGTACACCGCAAAGATGCGGTCCATCGCCTCACCTGTGCGCGTCACCCGGACGCGCAGCCGGAGCTCATCCAGCTTCAGGTGAAAATCCTCGCACTCCCCGACCTCTGTGAGCCGCGTCGCCATGAGCTCCGGGAAGAGCTCCTCCAGCCTTCCCATATGCAGGCTCCGCCCCTTCAGCAGCCGCTTCCACGCCCGGTTCTGCCAGACCAGAGTGCCCCCGCGGTCCATCAGCGCATAGGCCACATCGAGATCGTCCGAGAGACGCTTCTGCAGCGCATCCGTTGCGACCGCATAGCTCACCATAGCTCTCAGAATATGCTTTCTGGATCCGAAGTAGAGCCGCAGACAGAACACCAGAATGACGAGGAGCATGAAGGCTGCCCCTCTTCGTCCGTGCCGGCCAGGAAGGAGCAGCGCAATGGCCGCGGCAACAGAGAGCACAACCGGAATCAGCGCCCATCGAAGGTAGCTCTGCAATAGCTCCTGTGCCTTTTTTTCTTCTTTCATCTGCTTTTTCTCCCCTGTTGCGCAAATGCGCAATGGATGTAAAGATAAAATTAATTATAGCATAGATTCCCTGATTCCGCACCATCTCCGCAGCTTCCCACGCCTTCACAATTATTTCCCGATATGCTATATTACAGTTATGTCTAAAAACAGCGAAAAAACCAATGTATGCCGCCTTCTGGACGGCAAAAAAGTGAGTTATGTGGAGCATCGCTACTCCCCGGATGAGGCCGTCAGCGCCACTGAGGTGGCAGCCTCTCTGCAGCAGGATCCCCAGCGTGTGTTCAAGACTCTCGTCACTGTCGGAAAAAGCGGCCGTAACTATGTCTTTGTCATTCCCGGCCCGGAGGAGCTGGATCTGAAAAAAGCCGCCGCCGCAGTGGGAGAGAAGTCCGTTGAGATGCTGAAATCCAAGGATCTGCTCGGTCTCACCGGCTATATCCACGGAGGATGTTCCCCCATCGGCATGAAAAAGTATTTCCGCACCGTCATCCACGAAACCGCGGCCGGATTTCCAACCATCATTATGTCCGCAGGAAAGATCGGTTATCAGGTAGAGCTGTCCCTCGACGGTCTTGAGAAGATGATACGCTTTGAGCTCTGTGATCTCATCAAGTGACAGCCGGAGGCAGCCATGAACAATACAGCAAACAGAAGAACAGCCAGAAGAAAACAGAGCAGGCGCCATCCCATCGTCCATTTCTTCAAGCTTTTGCTTCTCATCCTGATGCTGCTCCTTCTCAGTATCGGCATCATCATTTTCGTCAAGGTTTTTCCAGAATTCCGCAGACTGCAGGAGCGCGCGCTGGAGACCTACTCTCACATGAGTGAGGAGGATTTCCGTCTTGTCACCGATACAGAGATCTACGACAGGGACAATCAGCTTGTCGGCGTCATCAACACCGGACACTATATTTATGTTCCCTTCGACGAGATAAGCCCCTGGCTCAAGAAGGCCTATATCGATCAGGAGGATCGCCGCTTCTACTCGCACAACGGCGTGGATCTGGTAGCGATGGCCCGCGCCTCGCTCTCGTATCTGAAGAACCGCAGGGTAACGCAGGGAGGCTCCACCATCACCCAGCAGGTCATAAAAAATACCTACCTGACGCAGGAGCGCACCCTCGAGCGAAAGCTCACCGAAATACTGATCGCTCCGCAGCTGGAACAGAAATTCGGCAAGGATCAGATTCTTGAATTCTACTGCAACGGAAATTTCTATGCCCACGGCTGTTACGGTGTCGGCGCGGCAAGCCGCTACTATTTCAACAAGACTGCGGCCGAGCTGGAGCCCTGGGAGGCCGCCGTGCTGGTCGGAATCAGCAACCGCCCGGCGAGCTACGAGCCCGTAAACCACAGCAAAAACTCCCTCCGGAAGCGGAATGAGGTCCTGAACAGCATGTATGCGTGCGGAGATCTCACCGAGGCCGAGCTGAAGGAATATCAGGCAAAACCGCTGGAGATCTACGCAGTCGCCGAGGAGAGCACTCCGGAGAACTATCAGACGAGCTACGCCATCTACTGCGCCGCACAGCAGCTCTTAAAGAACGACGGCTTTGAATTTCAATATACCTTCGACACCAAGGACGAGTACGAGGCATATCAGGCGAGCTACAAAGAAGCCTTCGCCGAGAAGAGCGAAGCAGTGCGCTCCGGCGGCTACAAGATCTACACCACTCTGGACTCCTCCATACAGCAGATCGCCCAGCAGCAGCTCGACGATGCGCTGGATGCGCGCTCAGATGAGCGGCAGGAGAACGGAAAATACGCCCTGCAGGGCGCCGCTGTCGTTGTGGACAATGCTTCCGGCACCGTGACGGCGATCGTCGGCGGCAGAGGTACAGAGGATGTCTATAACCGCGGCTTTCTGGCAAAGCGTCAGCCCGGCTCCTCCATCAAGCCCCTCCTGGACTATGCGCCCGCCTTTGAGACCGGCTACTTCTATCCCTCCTACCTGATCGATGACCATGAGTTTGAGGGCGGTCCCAAAAATTCAGGGGGCAGCTACCATGGCTACCTGCCCATACGCGAAGCGCTGAACCGCTCGCTGAACACCGTCGCGTGGCAGCTGCTGCAGAAGGTCGGCATCCGAAACGGTCTTGCCTACCTGGGTAAGATGGAATTTTCCTCCCTCTCGTGGAAGGACAGCAGTGCTGCCGCCGTGTCAATCGGCGGTTTCACCTACGGCACACGTGTCGTCGATATGGCCAAGGGCTATGCCACACTGGCAAATGGCGGCGTCTACGACGAGCGCAGCTGCCTGCGCAGCCTCATCTACGACAGAAGCGGCGATGAACTTCTGCAGGACAACTTAAAAAAGGTACAGGTGTACACCGATGGCACCGCCTATATGATTACCGATGTCCTGAAGGGCACCATGGATATGCCCTACGGAACCGGTCGCGGGCTGGATATCTCCGGTCAGCAGGCAGCCGGCAAGACAGGCACCGCAAATGACTCCAAGGACACCTGGTTCTGCGGCTATACTCCCTACTACACCACAGCCGTCTGGATCGGCTACGACACACCCCGCGCCATGCCGGGCATCTATGGCGCCACGGTATCCGGCCGCATCTGGAACCGTATCATGAGCAAAATCCATGAAGGTCTCCCCGAAAAGGACTGGCGCCAGCCCTCCTCTGTCATAGAGGCATGGGTAGACTACGACACCGGAGCACAGGTGAGCTATAACAGCGGCATCCGCGACTACTTCAATACCGCAGTCAATCCGGCTGCAAAGTCTGCCTATGAGGCGGTCAACGGAACCAGCGAATACGATCCGAACGCCTATCGCTGGCGGGAGGAGGATACGCTCCCCGAGAGCTCCTCAAGCGAGGAAGATACGCTTCCTGAGGAGTTGCCCCCGGACTATGACTATGAGCCAATCACCGGCGTAGACGGCGGCCCTGGCGTCTCGCCCAGCCCCCCCTCTACCACAGCGGAGGTCTCTGCCGCGGCAGCACCGACAGAGCACAGAACCAGCGAGATCCACGACGATCCGGACCACATCAATCCGCCCCCAGAGGAGCATCGCGACGATGGCCCCAGTGTTTCCGCCACCGTTGCCCCCGCCCCGCACCCCACGGCTCCTGATATAGAGCCCGGCGGTCCTGATTTTGAAGATTTCTGATTTTTGCATATTTATCGAGCGAGTAAGGGGCTATCGCGAAACAGTTGAAACACTGTTTTTCCGTCAAAAAAAGAAGCTCAGACGAGCTTCTTTTTTCTTGTCTCTATTCTTTTCCCGCCATATGCAGGCAGATCAATCTACCTGGTACGGAAGCAGCGCGATGTGACGTGCTCTCTTGATCGCAACGGTCAGCGCTCTCTGATGTCTGGCGCAGTTGCCGGTGATGCGGCGTGGAAGAATCTTTCCTCTCTCGGAAATATATTTCTTCAGTGTAGCGACATCCTTATAGTCAATCGGCTTCGCATTCTGCGCGCAGAACACACAGACTTTTCTTCTTCTGCGCATCCCGCCCGGTCTTCTGCTTCTCTGGCCATCGGGTCTTTCACTCTTGGTAAAAGCCATGATCTTGTCCCCCTTCAATCAGTTTAGTTGAACGGAAGTCCTTCGTCCTCGACTCCGTCCGGGATATTCATAAATCCCTCGGTGCTCGCACTCTGGGGGCTCGGCTTCTCGCTTCCCGCGTAACCGCCCGTCTGCCCGCCTCCGTAACTGGAAGGCGCGCCGCCCGCCGGTGCTCCGGCACCCTTGCTGTCAGCAAACTCCTGGTCATCTACGATGACCTCTGTCGTATAAACTTTCTGTCCATCTCGGTTGGTATAGCTGCCGGTCTGTATACGACCGGAGACGAGGACGCGCATGCCCTGACGGAAATAGCGCTCCGCAAACTCGCCCGATCTGTCGAAGGCAACGCAGGGGATGAAATCCGCCGTCTGCTGGTCTCCGCCCTGATTCCTCCGGCCTCTTCTGTCCACGGCCAGAGTATAGCGCGCAATTGCCATGGAGCGCTCGCCGCTGGAATATCTGACTTCGGGATCTCTGGTCAGTCTGCCCATCAAAATGACTCTGTTCATACTCTCACTCTTTCTGATTATTCAGCTTCGTCTGCAACGATCAGATACCTGACGACCGGCTCATAGATGCGAAGTCTGGATTCCAGCTCATTCGCGCAGGCCGAATCTTCAGTCTCGAACTTGATGAAGTAATAGAAGCCCTCTTTCATCTTCTGGATGTCGTAGGCAAATCTCTTCTTACCCCAGTCATCGACGTTCACAACAGCTCCGTTGAATCGGGTGATGTAGCCCTGCACCTTCTCCAGCGCCGCCGCTTTCGCGTCTTCCTCGAGCTTTCCGTTCAGAACAAGCGTTAATTCGTATTTGTTCATCTGCTCTTGTCCTCCTTTTGGTCTCTGGCCTCCGGGTTCAGTGCCGGAAGCAAGGAAAATGTGTCACGGTAATATATTCTACCCGATAAGTTCAGCATTTGCAAGGGCCTGCACACAGTTTCGCTGCATTTCTTTCTTTTTTCAACCAGGCTCTCTCTGCTCCCGCCCCTTCAGGCCGGAAGAAGTGCGCGCAGTACCCCCTGTTCCGGACGGCCGCGCTTCTGCCTCTCCGGAACGTGTGAGCTCCCTGAGATTCTTCTCCACCAGGCTGCGCTTCACCATGAGCTGGTGCCCGCAGCCCAGACACTTTAAGCGAAAATCCTGCCCGATCCGCAGCACCTCCCACTGTGAGGCCCCGCAGGGATGCGGCTTCTTCAGCCTGACCACATCTCCGACACGAATATCCATCTTCTCCCCTCTCTCGCAGAGCTCCGCCATTCCTCACCCATAAGCTCCGGCTCGTGCGGTGAATGCTCCGCTGCGCCGCTTTTCTTCAGGCGGAACATGCGCCTCACCGCCGCTTTATTGATTACTTACGAAACACAGCCCGTCCGAGCACATCCCCTATCCTGCCGCCAATCACGAGATCCGCCTCGTCGTCCATCGAGGTCGCGGAGCGGTTAATCAGCACCAGCCTCTTCCCCTGATAGTAGCGCACCAGACCTGCCGCCGGGTAAACCACGAGAGAGGTCCCCCCTATGATGAGCATATCGGCCCGACTGATATATTCCAGGGCTCGCCGCATGACTGCATCGTCCAAGCTCTCCTCATACAGCACCACGTCCGGCTTTATGATGCCGCCGCATGTACAGCGCGGAATGGTGCTCTCAGAGGAAACCACCGCGGAGAGCGGATAGAACTTTCCGCAGCGCTGACAGTGGTTCCTCTGCACTGAGCCGTGCAGCTCCAGCACCTCACGGCTGCCCGCCGCCTGATGCAGGCCGTCTATATTCTGGGTGATGACCGCGCGCAGCTTTCCGCTTCTCTCCAGCTCCGCCAGCGCCAGATGTGCGCGGTTCGGCCGCGCATCCGGATATATCATGCGATCTCTGTAGAAGCGATAAAACTCCTCCGTATTTGAAAGGAAAAAGCTGTGACTGATGATACGCTCCGGCGGATAGTGGTAGCTCTGGCTGTACAGCCCGTCCTGACTTCTGAAATCGGGGATGTCGCTCTCCGTGGATACGCCCGCGCCACCGAAAAAGACGATATTGCCGCTCTCTTCAATCCAGCGTTTCAGGGTATCGATTTCTCTCTCAAATGCCATCGTGCACCTTCCTTTCCTCAGGTTTCCTCATCAAAGTAAGCTCCGCGAAAGGCTTCCAGCTCCGCGCACCACGCCGGAAGCTCCTGTGCGGCGCCATAGCGAAAGAGCCAGCGCGTCACAAGCTCCGGCGTGAAGCAAAACAGCCCCTCCGGGGATATCCCCTCCGCCCGGCAGAGCCTTGAGCCCTGATGGTTCAGCGTCCAGCGCCACACGCCATCATTTTCCGGCAGCAGGGGGTCCGCAAAGTAAAAACAGCGCTCTCTCTGCTCCGCGGCGACATCTCTCCGCAGAAATACATTCCGCAAAAGCTCCGGCAGATCCAGCACGCGCAGCATGATAAAGGGCGTATCCGGGCGCAGTACACCCGATGCATCCCGCGCGGGCTCCGTATAGCGCTCCTCCGAGATGAGGCGGCAGTCCTCATCCGCAAATTCCGGGAGATCCCTCACCCTGATGCCGGCAAGCTCACCGCTCTCCGCGAGGCAGATGCGCTCTGCGCTTCCGCTCCCGGCAGAAAGCTCCGCCAGCAGGCAGTCCATATAGGCTCTGTCCCGAAAGCAGTAAATATCGTAGCTCTCCTCCAGAATGCGGTTCATAAACGCCAATGCTTCCGCGTCGTCCGAATGCAGCAGCCGCGTAAAAAGGCGCAAATCGGCGCGCAGGCGTCTGTGCCTTCGCCCTGAAGCCAGAGCAAACTGAAAGGGCTCATAGTAGGCGACATTGGCCGGCTTTAAAAAGGTAAACGGTCTTCCCTTCGCACGCTCCGCCCGGAGTGCAGCAGAGAGAACCGCGCGCATCACGCCCTGCCGCCGATGCGTCCTTGCCGTCGCGACCGCCACGATATAGGAGAGCACATATTCCCGCCCACGCAGCATCACACGGTAGGGATTCAGGCAGAGCATTCCAACCACCCGCCCCTGATCCAGCGCTGCCCAGACCTCATTCTCCGCCATCTTCCACTGATAGTAGTAGTCTACCAGCGGAGGCGTATCCTCCGGAAAAGCCTCCTCATACAGCGGTCTCGTGAGCAGCTTCTCCGCTCCCTCCAGCCTTCGTATCTCCATCTCTCGTACCTCTTCCGCCTGCTTTCCACTCCCGAGGTCCCGCCTCAGCCCGGTGCCCCTCACAGATTCGCGCAGGCCCTGCCTGCATTGTCATCTACTGTTCCTTTGCCCCGTGACTTTGTTCCGCAAGAACTTCTCTTTCCCATAGCGCAAACCCCGACAGACGCATCCGTCCGCCGGGGTATCATATGCCGGATCAGGGCTTCCAGTGCTGTCGCACCAGATATTTTCGCGCATAGCTGCTGGGATAGTAGCTGAGCTTTGCCTGGCGCAGTCCTTCAAGCCCCAGATCGTCCTCACGATTGATCAGCCCAACCGCCGGAAATTCATGATTCAAAAAATCGCGGTTAATAACCTGATACAGCCCGTTGATCTCGGGATTTGCCTTCTCGATGTGCACCACCGCCATGTCCTCCGCGGCATTATAGCTCGCCATGGAGAAGGCCTCCAGCTCACCGTCGATAAAGACACCGCCCATGCGGATCGGAAGAATCTCCAGATTCTTCAGTATCTCATGAATCCCTTCCACCTCGGGATCCAGATGCTTCTCCACCTCCATACCCTTGGTCTCGCGCCAGCGATCCAGAAAACGAAAGATCTGATCGCGATATGCCGGCGTCAAAGTGCGGTACTCATAGCGCTCCCCATAGGTCTTTATAAAGCTGTTGTAGTGGTTCTTTTTCTTATGCAGCTTCTTGCCCGCAAGCGTGCGCAGCGCCTCCCCCTCATAGAGATAATCCTTCGCATCCGCCTCTTCTCTGACGAGATATTTCTCCGGCTTCAGATTCAGAACCCGAACCGCCTCTTCATCTGCAAGCTTTATCACAAGCGGCTTTCTCAGCACCTCATTGAAATAGCTCTCCATCTCGTAAAAGCAGAAATCCAGATTTTCGTCCGAGCAGAGCGGCATCGCCGCAAAGGGCTCCTTTTCCGTCCCATAGAGCCACAGCAGGCCCACCTGCTCTCCGTTCCTGCAGGTCACAGCCGCCCGCGCATGGAAATAATCCTTCCACAGGAAGCTCTCAAGCGGCACGGAATCCGCAGTCTTGTTGGGGCGAAGATTATAGAACTTCGCATAGTGCTCCAGATCCTTTGCCAGTAACGGGCGAAAGGTAAATGCATTTTTTCCTGATTGATTACAGTCCATAACAGCTGAAACATGCTCCATGCGGAGCGTGTCTCAGACAATCTCCTTTCCGGTCAGCATAAAATATGCTTCCTTATATTTTGCTATTGTCTTCTCTATCACCTCATCAGGCAGCAGATAATCGCTGTCCGGATGCGCCTTGAGCCAGTCGCGGACAAACTGCTTGTCAAAGGAGGGCTGGCTGCGCCCGGGCGCATAGCCCTCCAGCGGCCAGAAACGACTGGAATCTGGGGTCAGCATCTCGTCCGCAAGTATCACCTCGCCGCGCTCATTGATGCCGAACTCAAACTTTGTATCCGCAATGATGATGCCCTTCGTCAGCGCGTAGTCCGCACACTTTTTGTACAGAGCTATGGTGTAGTCCCGGATCTGCTCCGCGTATTGCTGTCCCTTTCCGGGGAACTCCTTCTCGAGCACCGCGACGCTCTGCTCAAAGCTGATATTCTCGTCGTGATCTCCGATCTCAGCCTTGGTGCTCGGGGTGAAGATCGGCTCGGGGAGCTTATCGCACTCCTTAAGCCCCGCAGGGAGGCCAATGCCGCAGACGGTTCCCTCCCTTTTGTAGCTCTCCCAGCCGCTGCCTGTGATATAGCCGCGGACAATACACTCGATCGGCAGCATGGTCAGCTTTCTGCACAGCATGCTGTTGCCCGTAAACTCCGGCTGGCGGAAATACTCCGGCATATCCTTCCCGTCGATGCTGATCATATGATTCGGAACGATGTCCCCGGTGAAGTCAAACCAGAAGCGTGACATCTGGGTGAGCACCGCACCTTTTTTGGTGATCCTGTTTTTCAAAATCACGTCAAAGGCGGAGATACGGTCTGTCGCGACCATGATGAGTTCTCCGCCGATATCATAGATTTCGCGCACTTTTCCTTCTTTTACGGGTCTGTATTCCTGCATTTCAAGCTCCTCCTGAGATAAGATGCATATGCAAAGCTCTGATAGATATACGCTCATCGTACCACAGTTTTCCGGATTTTAACAGACAGTTGCGCGGCCTGCCGCACAAAAAGAGAGCCGCCATCCGGCAGCTCTCCTCGTTCCATCGATTCTTATTTCAAAGATTCCGTATCCTTTTGCGGTATATGATTACTGAACAGCGGTAACGTTAACGGCCTGCGGACCTCTGTTGCCATCTGCGACATCGAAGGTAACCTTCTGGCCATCCTCGAGTGTCTTGTATCCATCGGAATTGATTCCGGAGAAGTGAACGAAGATCTCGCTCTTATCAGCATCGTCCGTGATGAAGCCGTATCCCTTAGTTGCATTAAACCACTTAACTGTTCCGTTGTGCATTTGTTGTGCCTCCATAAAAATATAAAAAAATGTTCGGTGATTCGGTGCAAAAAAATACGCATACCTACAGAGCATGGATGGAACCGCACGATCTGCCGATACGCGAATCAGAGTCCACTCAAATCACATTGCGAGTATAGCAAACCGTTTTTCGTCTGTCAATCAATTTTCAATTATTTTTTTAGCTTTTTTCACATTTATTTTTATGTTTATCCGCATAATTCTGTGCAATTTAAAAGCCGCTCTGGTGGCATTGCACAAAAGCATCTTTTTGAGGCGGAATACCGCTTATTCTACTGTCACAAATACCAAGAGCTCTCTTCTCAGGCAAGCATCGGCTTCAGCGCCTCTGCAAGCGCATCTTTCTCCTCCTTGGCCTCCGCAAGATCCTTTCCAAGCGTCGTAAAATAGGTCTTGATCTTCGGCTCTGTTCCGGAGGGACGCACGACCACAGTCGCCCCATCCTCAAGACTGTAGATCAGGACATTCGCGCGCGGAAGTCCCGTCTCCCCGGTTTTCTCATAATCTGTTGTCTTCACAACCTTACGCCCCGCAAATTCCTGCGGCGGGTTCTCTCTAAGCCCTTCCATGATCGCAGCCATCTTGTCCATGCCGGAGAGACCCGGGAACTCAAAGCTGTCGACCTGATTCAGGTAACGCCCATACTGCTGATAGATCTCCTCCAGGCGCTGCTTGATAGAGGAGCCGATGCTCCTCAAGTAGGCCGCCATCTCGCAGATCAGCATGGAGCCGACCACAGCGTCCTTGTCCCGCACATAGGCCCCCGCGAGATAGCCATAGCTCTCCTCAAAGCCAAAGATAAAGCGCTCCGTCTCCCCTTTCTCCTCCAGCCGGGCAATCTGATCTCCAATCCACTTGAAGCCTGTGAGCACACTCTTCAGCTCCACGCCGTAGTGCGCCGCAACGGCATCCGCAAGCGGGGTGGATACGATCGATTTTACAGCCACTGCGTGCTCCGGCATGGTGCCGCGCGCTCTTCTTCCCGCGCAGATGTAATCCAGCAGCAGCACCCCCATCTCATTTCCGGATACGAGCTCATAGCTTCCGTCCGGGCACTTCATCGCAATGCCGACGCGATCTGCATCGGGGTCTGTGGCAAGCATGAGATCCGCTCCGGTCTCCTCTGCAAGCTTCAGCCCTCTTTCCAATGCCGCATATATCTCCGGGTTGGGATAGGAACAGGTCGTGAAGTAACCGTTCGGATATTCCTGCTCCGGAACAATGGTGATATCTGTGATTCCAATATCCTTCAGAACACGCGTCACCGGAGCCAGTCCGGTGCCGTTCAGAGGCGAGTAGACAAGCTTCAGTCCCGCGCTTCTGCAGACGCCCGGATGCACCTGGCAACTCTCAATCGCCTCATAGAGCGCCTCCTTGCAGTCCTCGCCCACAAAGCGTATAAGCCCCTTCTCGACACCCTCCGGGAAGGGCATATACTTCGCGCCGCTCAGAACATCCGTCTTCTGAATAGACTGATAAACCACAGAGGCCGCATCATCCGTCATCTGGCAGCCATCCGGTCCGTAGGCCTTATAGCCATTGTACTGCGCCGGGTTATGCGAGGCTGTGACCATAATTCCCGCATTGCAGTGATAGTAGCGCGTCGCGAAGCTCAGGGCCGGAACCGGCATGAGCTCATCATAGATTCTCACCGCGATGCCATTGGCCGCGAGCACCCCCGCCGCCTCCCGTGCAAAATTCCAGCCCTTTAAGCGACTGTCATAGCTGATCGCCACCGTCTGTGTTCCGCCCTGGGTCTTCACCCAGTCCGCAACCCCCTGGGTCGCCTGGCGCACCACCCAGATATTCATACGGTTCGTTCCCGCGCCCAGAGTTCCTCTGAGTCCTGCCGTGCCAAACTTCAGCGCTACCGCAAAGCGCTCCCTGATGGCATCATCATCCGCGGCAATATCCTGAAGCTCCTTTTTCAGATCAAAATCTATGAGCTCCGCCTCCAGCCAACGCTTATACTCTGTCTGATACATACTGCACTCCGCCTTTCCCTCTGTTCATTTCAGCCCTCAGGCAGGAAGCACTGTCAGCCCCTCTGCCATCTGAATCCAGTTTATCGGCTTTCCAAAGCAGTGTCAAGAAAGGAGAGCGTCCGGAGGGTTTCGTCCTATAGAAAGTCCAAAGGGCTTTCCTATAGAATAGCACAAAGACTCCCGCCGCAGGGCAGGAGCCTTCTGTATGAGTATCGCCTGAATTACTTAAGAGTCGCCTTCGCGCCAACTTCCTCAAGAGCCTTCTTAAGAGCCTCAGCCTCTTCCTTGGAAATGCCGGTCTTAACCATCTTCGGCGCGCCGTCAACCAGCTCCTTCGCCTCCTTGAGTCCGAGGGAGGTAGCCTCACGGACCGCCTTGATAACCTTAACCTTGTTTGCGCCAACCTCGGTCAGCTCAACATCAAACTCGGTCTTCTCCTCCTCAGCTGCAGCAGCGCCGGCAGCCGGACCAGCCACAACAACACCTGCTGCTGCGGATACACCAAACTCCTCCTCGCAAGCCTTTACAAGCTCGTTGAGCTCAAGTACGGAGAGCTCCTTAATCGCATCGATAAATTCCTGGGTGCTTAACTTTGCCATTGTATTTTCCTCCTGTTTAAGCTTAAATTCATATTTCTGATCATTTTCAGAATCGGACAGCAGCCATCTGTGACTTCCTGTCTGCGCGGCCTGTACCGCGGGATATTACACTGTGTGAAGCTTCTGCAGCTTACTCTGCTGCGCCAGCCTCTGCGGCCTCCGCCGGAGCGACATCCTTCTCCGCAATCTGCTTGAGCACTCTCGCCATATTGGTGATGGGGCTCTGCATGCTGCCAAAGAGTCTTCCGAGAAGCTCCTCTCTGGACGGAACCATAGCAATTGCAGCCATGCCCTTTGCATCATAGACAGTGCCTTCGACGACACCGCCCTTGATCTCAAGCTTCGGAGCAGTCTTCGCGAACTTTGCGAGCAGCCTTGCCGGAGCAGTTGCATCCTCCTTGCTGACTGCAAGTGCGGTCGGTCCCTCAAGATAGGGATCGAACTGTGCGAAATCTGTTCCTTCCGCTGCGATGCGCACCATCGTATTCTTGAAGACCTTGTAGACAACGCCAGCTTCTCTCAGCTGCTTTCTGAGCTGGGTATCCTGCTCAACAGTGAGACCACGGTAGTCAACAACAACCGCAGACTGCGCGCCGTCCAGAAGCTCTGCAATCTCTTTGATCACAGGCTGCTTCTCAGCGATTTTTGAATCTCTCATCTTTTTTCCTCCTTCTTCCAGTATTTAAATAGTTCTTCCGGTGACCCGGAAGCAGGAGTATTGTTGTCGAAAAAACTCCGCCTGTCCAAAGACAGACGGAGTTCAAAGATTCACACGATGTGAATGCTTTCCCTCGGCAGGCGGAATTCTTACGCCTCTCGGCACCTGCTGTCTTCGGCAAAACAATACTGACCCATAAAATTTATCACTCCGGAGCGGAGCTGTCAACAGCTTTATACAGCTTTGATCAGTTGGTGATCTTTGCAGTATTCAGCTTTACGCCCGGGCCCATGGTGCTGGTGAGAATCGCGCTCTTCATGTAGGCGCCCTTCAGCGTGCTGGGTCTCGCCTTATTCAGTGCATCCAGAAGAGTCTGAAGGTTCTCCGTGAGCGCCTCCTCAGAGAAGGAAGCCTTGCCGACCGGGCAGTGAATAATATTGGTCTTATCCAGACGGTACTCAACCTTACCGGCCTTGATATCCGCAATTGCCTTCGTGAGATCCATGGTAACAGTTCCGGACTTCGGGTTCGGCATGAGGCCCTTCGGTCCGAGCACCTTACCGAGACGTCCGACAACGCCCATCATGTCCGGGGTTGCCACAACGACATCAAAGTCCAGCCATCCCTCATTCTGAATCTTCGGAATGAGCTCCTGCCCGCCAACATAATCTGCGCCGGCTGCCTTGGCCTCCTCCTCCTTCGGTCCCTTCGCGAATACGAGGATGCGCACCTTCTTGCCGGTTCCGTGCGGGAGGACAACTGCGCCGCGGATCTGCTGGTCTGCATGGCGGCTGTCGCAGCCGGTGCGGATGTGCATCTCAACGGTCTCGTCGAACTTGGCACTTGCAGTCTTCTTGATCAGCGCAACTGCATCTGCTACATCATAATACTGGCTGCGATCAATCAGCTTCGCCGCCTCTGCATATCTCTTTCCGTGCTTCATTATTTCATCTCCTCCCCATTAGTCCTCGACTACGATACCCATGGAACGGGCTGTGCCGGCGATCATGCTCATAGCTGCCTCAATGCTTGCTGCGTTCAGATCCGGCATCTTCATCTCTGCGATCTTCTGAACCTCTGCTCTGGAGATCGTAGCGACCTTTTCCTTGTTCGGAACACCGGAAGCCTTCTGCAGCTTGCAGGCCTTCTTCAGAAGAACCGCAGCCGGCGGGGTCTTGGTGATAAAGCTGAAGCTTCTGTCTGCGTAAACAGTGATAACGACGGGGATGATGAGATCTCCCTTATCCGCAGTTCTTGCGTTGAACTGCTTTGTGAACTCTACGATGTTCACACCGTGCTGGCCAAGAGCGGGACCTACGGGTGGAGCCGGGGTTGCCTTGCCTGCAGGGATCTGTAATTTAATAAAACCTGTTACTTTTTTTGCCATAGTGGCACCTCCTATGTGGTAATCGCGGGTTTATACCCTTCCACGTAATCACACTCCGCGAGGAGTATGCTTACAACTTCTTTACTTCGGCGAAGTCAAGCTCCACCTTTGTTTCGCGCCCGAACATCTCGACCATCATGGAAACAGTCTTTTTCTTCTCATTGAGCTCAATGATCTTTCCGACTGTATCTTTCCACGGGCCGCTGACTACGGAAACAGTATCTCCGAGCTCGAAGTCCAGCACCAGCTTCTTCTCATGAAGCACTGTGCCCTCCGGAACACCAAAGCCGAGCTTTGCCATTTCCTCTGGAGACAGCGGAACCGGCTTGCTGCCCGGGCCCACGAAGCCTGTGACACCGCGCGTATTTCTGACTACATACCAGGTCTCATCGTTCATAATCATACGAATGAGTACATAGCCGGGGAACAGCTTGCGCTCTGTCGTCTTCTCGACATTGTTCTTCAGCTCCACCACCGGCTGCGTGGGAACAGAAACCTCCAGAATCTGATCCTCCAGCTGGCGGTTCTCAATCGTCTTTTCGATATCGACCTTCACCTTATTCTCGTATCCCGAGTAGGTATGGACTACATACCAGTTTGCTTCAGCCATGCGCTCCCCCGATCTCACTGAAATAAGCGGGTCAGTCCCAGCTGAAATGCCCAGTCGAAGAGTGCAATCACCAAGCCAAGAAATACGGACACGGAAACCACCGAAATGGTCTGCTTCGTCAGAGTTTCCTGCGTCGGCCAGACGATCTTTCTGAATTCGGCCTTCAGGCCCTTGTAGAACTCCTGAATCTTAGAATTCGTCTTATCAGACTCAGCCATCGTCAATTCCTTTCAGTCATTACTTAGTTTCCTTGTGAACCGTGTGCTGCTTGCAGAACTTGCAATACTTCTTAACTTCCATACGATCCGGATGCGTCTTCTTATCCTTCGTCGTATTGTAGTTGCGCTGCTTGCACTCCGTGCAGGCAAGAGTGATTCTAGTACGCATGGTCTCCACCTCCGATATATCTTTTTTGTCGCCTTGAAGTCAAAAAAAAAAGACCTCTTCATCTTTTGTCGCTAGACTACTATAGCATGCCGCTGTCAAGCTGTCAAATAGAAAAAGCGTAAATACCGCTCCAAAAAGGAGCGTAAATGCAGCCTGTAAAGCGGCATAAAAACGGGCCGGAGTCTTCCGGCAGCAGTAACACCGGAGTTCTCCGACCCGTAAGTTCAGGTTTTATTTCACAGTTGATGATCCGTCACGGACTATATTCAGGCCGCCTGTGCAGCCTTCTTTTTTGCCATCCCCTTCTGGAACACCAGAACCAGCGCAAAGATCGCCAGTCCGCCGACATCGGTCAGTGTTCCCGGAATCATCATGCACAGTCCTCCGGCGATCATGAGTACACGGATCAGCGGATTGATCATGCACATCCAGAAGCCGTTCAGGGCCGCTGCGATCAGGAACAGGCCCAGCAGAGAGGTAACGATGATCTGAACCACTTCAAAGGCAATCACAGCGCCGCTGCTGCCGGCCGCGAACTCAAAGAGCATCTGCGGGCTGAAAGCAAAGATATAAGGAACCACGAATGCTGCGATTGCAAGTCTCGTCGCGTTGAAGGCGGTCTTCATGGGCGGAGCCTTTGCGATGGCAGATCCCGCATAGGCAGCCAGTGCAACCGGCGGTGTGATATCCGCAACGATACCGAAGTAGAACACGAAGAAGTGTGCGCATACGCGCGGAATTCCGATCTCCGGGCTCATAAGAATCGGTGCGCAGGTCGCCGCCATGATGCAGTAGTTTGCGGTGGTCGGAACGCCCATTCCAAGGACAATGCAGCAGAGCATGGTCAGGAAGAGGGCTATGATCGCACGTCCGCCGGAAACACTTACGATAACAGTGATCAGTTTGGAAGCAAGTCCCGTAGAGGTGATGCAGCCGGCAACGAGACCCGCCATAGCGCAGGCGACCGCCACCGTGATAGCGCCCTTTCCGCCAGCCTCAAGCGCATCGAGTATCTTCTCCGGGGTGATGCGGTTGTCCTTGTTGATAATACCGACCGCGATCGTGATGAAGATCGCAACGGTCGCGGAGAACTGCATCGTATACATATTGGTAGAAACAAGCACAACCAGAACAATGAGCGGAAGCAGAAGATAGATCTTCGGCAGAAGCTTGGACGCCTTCGGGAGCTCCTCCTTCGGAATGCCGCGGAGACCGAGCTTCTTCGCCTCAAGGTGTACTGCGATATAGATACCGGTGAAATAGAGCACTGCCGGAAGCACTGCCTTCAGCGCGACCTGTGCATAGGGAATACCCATGTACTCTGCCATCAGGAATGCCGCAGCACCCATGATCGGAGGCATGATCTGTCCGCCGGTGGAAGCTGCCGCCTCTACTGCACCCGCAAACTCAGGCTTATAGCCGGTGCGCTTCATCATAGGGATGGTGACAGAACCGGTTGTAACCGTATTACCGACAGAGGAACCGGAAACCATTCCGCAGAGTGCGGAGGAGATAACAGCAACCTTTGCGGGGCCGCCGGCAGATGCTCCGGCAACACAGTTTGCGAGATCAATGAAGAAGGCCGAGATACCGGTCCTCTCCAGAAAGGCGCCGAATATAATGAAGACAACGATATATTTTGCGCAGACATTGATCGGGGTGTTCATCAGTCCCGTAGTCGTATAGAAAAGGTCATAGATCACTTTTCCGAAGCGAACATTTGCAAAGGTATAGACCAGCAGCGTGCCAACCACACAGAGTATCGGGATACCCACGCAGCGACGGCACAGCTCCATAAACGCCAGAACTGCAATCACAGCCATCACAACCATGATCGGATTCTTGGTGACGCGGGTGGCCATCTTGATGATGCGCTCTGCATTTGCCGCAAAGTAGAAGAACGGCGCAGAGCCTGCAACCATAATGATAATGTCATACCACGGAATATAGTTGACCTTCTCACTGCCCTTCTTAAGCGGGTAGTTCAGATAGCCGAGAATCAGGATCAGGCCAAGGAACACATTCAGTCTGATCTCCGGCATCGCCGTACTGAACAGTGTCACCCAGATGCAGTACAGAGAAAAAGCTACGGAAAGAAAACGGATCGCGGTCTTCGGCTTTCCCTCCCAGACACGGGTATTGGACTCACGATCGTATTTTTTCATTACCGCCTCGACATCTTCTGCCGTCCCGGTAGACATGTCGATCTGTGCGGTACTCACCTCTTCTTTGATCTTATCTTCTTTACTCATGTTGTTCATTCCCCTCCGGAAAGTTCAAAAAATTACCATAAAATCGCGGCGGAGGAGAGCTCCGCCGCGGAAGAAGCTTTGGACAGCCGCCTGTCCTCACTCAGGATTGAGCTGAATTACTTCGCAGGAACGTCGATTCCCTTCTCCTTGAAGTACTTCACAGCACCCGGGTGATACGGAACAGCCGTAACAGAAGCTGCGAACTCGAGATTCAGCTCTGCGCCCTTTGCGTGTGCAGCGGTGATCGCATCGAGGTTCTCATAGACACCAAAGAGGAAGTTGTAAACATCTGCCTCAGATACATCATCTCTCGCGATCACAACGGCGCCGACCGCAACAGTCTGGATATCATCCGGAGTGTTGTAGGCATCCTTCGGGATGGAGGTCTTGCTGTAGTACGGAGACTCCGCGATGAGCTTCTCTACGTGCTCGTCGTCAAGGCTTACGAGGTAAACCTGCTTCGTAGCAGCGAGAGAGGTAATAGCTGTGGTCGGAGCACCCGCAACAAGGAATGCAGCGTCGATCTTGCCGTCCTGAAGAGCCTCTGCGGAATCGCCAAAGGACTGGTAAGTCGGGTTGATATCCGCCTCAGTGAGGTCATAGGCATTCAGAACGTCCATTGCGTTAAAATAAACGCCGGAGCCCGCAGCGCCGATGGAGACGTTCTTGCCCTTCAGATCAGCGATAGTCTTGATATTCTCATCAAGCGTAACGATCTGTACCTGCTCCATGTAGAGGTCGCAGACCGTGGAGAAATTGTCAACCTTGCCCGCCTCCTCAAAGAGACGCGTTCCATTGTAGGCATAAGCCTCGACGTCAGACTGCACAAAGCCGATCTGTGCATCGCCCGCGTCCATAGCCTCGATGTTAGCCTGGGAACCGCCCGAGGTGATAGCCGTAACAGTCGTGCTGGTGCTCTCTCCGACCTTTCCTGCGATCACGCCGCCGAAGCCGTAGTAAGTACCCTGATCGCCACCGGTGGTGAAGTTCAGGCTCGTGCCGCCCTCCATGCCGCCCTTAGTGGTCTCAACGGTCGCAGCGCCCTCTGCCGCCGCAGTTGTCTCGGGAGCTGCGGTCGTGGAAGCTGTTCCGGAACCGCCGCATCCGCCAAGAACCATTGCAGACGCCAGTGCAAGTGCAGTAAATGCCATAAATCTGTTTCTCATCGCCAAATCCTCCCTATTCTTTTACCGGCTTTGTTCTGTAAAGCATATCCGGTTTTGTACTTTACAAGTATATAATAAAATCCACAGAACTTCAATTCTAAAGTATTGTTAATTTTCACAGTTTTATGTATATCTTTTATATTTTTTAGCCAAAATAGGGGCAAATTAAAGTTAAATCTTCTATACCGCAGTCTATCAAAGCACTTTCCTGCTTTAAAATCGCATAAGTTAGTATTGCCTTTTTTATGTACTTCTTCCAATTGCAGTAGTAACGTGAAGAAGTTCATAATGAGGAACATTTTACTCCACCGGAACAATACAGAGTGCAAGAAAATACACCTGTCCTACTCCCGCCGCGCGCAGCGCCCTTGCACACGCCTCAATGGTACTGCCGGTCGTGTAGATATCATCCACAAGCACCACCCTGCCGGGAGTGGAGCCCTCATCCGCAATGCAGGCTGAAAACGCCTCGCTGAGATTCCGGATGCGCTCATCCGGACTCAGCTCCTTCTGGGCTTCTGTCCGCCTGCTGCGAAACAGGATGTCCTCGCGGACAGGAAGTCCCGCCTGAGCTCCCAGTGCATGCGCAAGCAGTGCTGCCTGGTTGAAGCCCCGGCGCCTGAGTCGCGAGCGATGTACCGGAACCGGAATGAGGCAATCAGGATCCATGCTTTGCAGCTCTCTGCAGAACTTCAGGTACATGAGTCTCGCAAGCGGCTCTATGTACTCTCTCCGGTTTCCGTATTTGATCTGCCCCACCGTGCGGCGCATGATATCATCGTAATGCAGCAGTGCAAGCCCGCGCACAAAGCTCCGCTCCCGGACAGTGCATTCTGCGCACAGCCGTTCTGTCTCGTCAGATAGCTCCCGCCCGCACTTCATGCAGCGCGGCTCCCGGACAAGATCCAGACGCGGAAGACAGTCTGTGCAGATCGTATGCCCCGTCGGCCTCACAGGCTCTCCGCAGACCGGGCAGCGCCGCGGAAAAGCGGCGTCGATCAGGACAGGCAGCCACTTTGCCATCGTCGCAGCCATCATCTTTGTCATATTCATCATGATATCCTTTTATTTCTTCCGGAAAATTGAGAGAGAAATGCAGACGGTCTTCCTGCGCAGCGCGCAGGAAGACAGAGCGAAGCATGAAATGAATCGAGAAGCTCATATATCAGTAAAAAGTGCAGAAAAAGACGGATCAGAAGAGTTCGCCATCCGCCTGAGGCGCGGAGTATATCTCCCGAACGCGCTCTGCAAGCCCCGTGTAACGCCGCAGCTCCGCGGTATTTCCAACCATATCAAAAAAGCTCTCCGGGATCCCCACCATAGCGACACATTTCCTGGCTCTGGTCACCGCGGTATAGATCAGATTCCTCGTGAGCAGCATCCTGGGCCCCTGCCAGACCGGAATGATCACCGCGGGATACTCACTGCCCTGCGATTTATGAATGGTAATCGCGTAGGCAAGCTCCAGCTCCTCGGCGTCCCCAAACGCATATTCCACCTCGCGCGCGTCATCAAAGCGTACAGTCAGCGTCTCAGCGAAGGTATTGATCCCGCAGAGTATGCCTATATCACCGTTGTAGACGCCGTGATTGTAGTCGTTCCGTATCTGCATGACCTTATCGCCCACCCGGAACAGAGTTCCGTTCAGCTCCCGCTCCGCGCGCCGCGGGTCCGCAGGATTCATCACCGCCTGAAGGCTGCGGTTCAGACTATCCACGCCGAGCGGCCCCTTCCGCATGGGCGTCATAATCTGCAGCTCATTCACCTCCGCCCCCACATAGTTCGGGAGCTTATCCCGCACAAGCGTCAGCATCGTGTGAAGTATCCCCTCCGGAGAGTTTTGCCGGATGAAGAGAAAATCTCTGCTTCGCTTCCCGAGGTCTATACTCTCTCCGGAAATCATGCGGTGCGCATTCATGACAATATCGCTCTCCGCTGCCTGTCGGTAGATCCGGTTCAGCCGCACCACATTAAAGCAGCCGGAATCGATCAGATCACGAAGCACATTGCCCGCCCCCACGCTCGGCAGCTGATTGCTGTCGCCCACCAGCACGAGGTGTGTACCGACGCTGATAGCCTTGAGCAATGCATGCATCAGTCTGAGATCCACCATGCTCATCTCATCGATGATAATGCAGTCCGCTTCCAGCGGCATGGTCTCGTTTCGCTCAAAATACATTCCATTCCACTCGCCGTCTCCAAAGTCAGCCCCTCCCTTCTCCTGCCCCTTCGGTGCGCCGTTTATCTCCAGCAGCCGGTGAATGGTCTTTGCCTCATAGCCTGTGGTCTCCTCCATCCGCTTTGCCGCACGCCCCGTGGGCGCCGCCAGCAGAATCTCCGCCTCCTGATGCTCAAAGTAGCGGATGATGGCGTTGATCGTCGTCGTCTTTCCCGTACCGGGACCGCCCGTAACAATCAGAAGTCCCGAGTGGGCCGCCTCCATAACTGCACGCTTCTGCAGCTCATCAAAAGCGATGCCCTCCTCTTCCTCCATCTCGGAGAGCACTGCCTCAATGCGCTCCGGCTGTTCTGAGGAGCGGAGATCCAAATCATGCAGCATAGCGGCGGTTCGAAGCTCCGCATGATAATAAGAAGAGAGATACACCGCATAGTGATCCTCCTCCGCAGAGAGACGCTTCACCACGACGCGCCGGTCCATCTGCAGGTCGGAGAGCACCATGCGCATCCCCTCAATCGGGATACCCAGCAGCTCCGAGGTGCACGCCATGAGCAGCTCCTCCGGGAGATAGAGATGCCCCTGTCCCGCCGCGCGAGAGAGCTCATAGAGTATTCCGCTGCGGATGCGGTACTCCGAATCCACGCGGATGCCCGCCTTCGCCGCGATTTCATCCGCGATTTTAAAACCGATCCCGCTGACATCATCCGCGAGCTGATACGGATTATCGCGGATAATGCTGTATATCCCGTCACCGAACTGACGGTAGAGACGCAGCGCGAGATTCATACTGATGCCATAGCCCGCGAGAAAGAGCATGGCGCTGCGAAGCTCCCGCTTCTCCTCTATCTGCGCACCGATCTCTGCGGCCATGCGCTCGCTGATCCCCCTGATCTCTGCAAGCCGCTCCGGCTCCTCCTCCAGAATGCGCAGCGTGTCCGCCTTGAACTTCTTCACGATGCGCCGCGCGAGGGTCTCCCCAACCCCCTTCACAGCACCGGAGGACAGGTAGCGCTCTACGCCAACACTGTCCTCCGGTGTCCTGATCTCATATGTCTCGACGGCAAGCTGCTCGCCGTATACCGGATGGACCTTCATGCTGCCCTCTGCGCGGATGTACTCTCCCTCTGAAATCACAGGGAAATTCCCCACCAGAATATACTCCTCGCCTTCGCCCGATACATCGAGCACCGAGTAGCCATTCTCCTCATTCCGGTATTTTATTTTCTCAACAAAGCCTGCAACCACTGCCATGAAGCGTGCCGCACCTCTTGCCTTTCAGTCAAAATTCTCTTCTGGCTTCCTGACTGTCTCCATTCTGGAATTCGATAAATTTTCCGGTTCCGATCGCCACAGCGGTGAGCGGAGCATCCGCAATCACTGTGTTGATGCCTGTCTTCTCCTGGCAGAGCTGATCCAGGCCGTAGAGCAGAGAACCGCCGCCTGTGAAGACAATGCCCCGGTCGTAAATATCCGCAGCCAGCTCCGGCGGGGTGCGCTCCAGAACATTGTGCACCGCGTCCACGATCTGCATCGCCGGCTCCTGCAGCGCCTCCAGCGTCTCGTCCGAGGTCACAACGATGGTCTTCGGCAGACCTGTGACCAGATTGCGTCCGCGCACCTCCATGGTGAGCGCCTCGGGGCGGCGGTACGCGCCTCCGATCTGAATCTTGATATCCTCACCGGTGCGCTCACCGATCAGGAGATTGTGCTTCTTCCGCATATGACGAACCAGTGCCTCGTCAAAATCATCTCCCGCGACCTTAATTGAGGTGGATACCACCGGACCGCCGAGAGAAATAACAGCAATATCCGTCGTACCGCCTCCGATATCGACGATCATGTTTCCGCATGCCTTGGAAATATCGATACCCGCGCCGATGGCTGCCGCGACCGGCTCCTCGATAATGGAGACCTCCTTGGCACCCGCCAGATAGGTCGCATCCTCAACCGCCTTGCGCTCCACCTCTGTGGCGCCGGACGGAATGCAGACTGCGATGCGGGGGCGAAGCAGCGTCTTCTTGCCAACTGCCTTATTCACAAAATATTTCAGCATCTTCTCGGTGACAGTGTAGTCCGAGATGACGCCGTGACGCAGGGGACGTATCGCAATGATATTTCCCGGCGTCCTGCCTATCATAAGCCGCGCTTCCTCACCGATTGCAAGGATGCGGTTTGAGTCGCGGTCTATCGCCACGACGCTCGGCTCCTTTAGAACCACGCCCTTTCCCTTAATATAAACAAGGATACTGGCCGTACCGAGGTCAATACCAATATCATTGGAGCTCATACCGAAGAAGCCAAACATATTTATCCTCCAGCGGAGTACCTCTCCGCGTTTCCTGTTATAAGACATAGTGCAGAATTATTATAGCCAAAAGCACAGACGAATGAAAGCCCTTTTTTCTTCATTCAGGCTTCATTATCTTTATCTTTTTTTTAGAAGGGCGCCATATTTTCGACACAAATATCCGCTATGATGTACTTGTCACTAGGAAAGAGCAGGTGACAGAGACCACCAGAGTTCCAATACAACGGAACTGCAAAAAGCTTTTTCATACTCATACCGGGCAGTCCTCGGGCTGTCCGGCCCCCCCTTACCATCTTCAGATCATGAGACCCCCTCTTTTTGATCTTTGACGGTTCCGGTCATCCCCTGGCCGGACAGGAGCATCCGACTCGCAGCGGATGCTCCTTTTTATTTTTCCAGCATTTCAAGCAAAATCTCTCTTTGATTCAGCTCCGGCCGCTCCAGCACGCTCTGAAACAACTCCTTAAGCTTCTGTCCCAGTACCGGCCCGGGCTGTACTCCCGCCTGAATCAGATCGCGACCGCTGACCGCGAGCGTCTTTAGACTGATGCAGTCTCCCGCCGCCATCACTGCCGCCTTGAGCTCTGCGGCGCGCGCGGCTGCATCAGCCGCTTCATGCTGTTTTAAGAGCAGCAGCTCATCAAAGCGCTCAGCGCCTATCTCCGAGAGCAGCACCCGCACCCCCGCCGCTGTGTCCGGGAGCGGCTTCTTCCACTTTTGCAGAAGGAGCGATGCGCAGTCTACTGTATCAAGATCGCTCTTCAGTTCCCGAAGCAGCTCTCTGAGCTCTGTCACGTCAAGCGCCTTCGCGGCAGCCGCCCAGCGAAGATGCTTTTTTTCCGGAAGCTCCGCCGCCCAGGGCGCACAGCAGAGCCGCGGAAAGCTTTCCGCGAGATAGGCCGAAAGCTTCGCCTCGTAAATCAAAGAGATGCGCTCCGGGTGAGGCGATAGCAGCAGTTTGTTCAGCTCTGTCAGAATACGCTCCTTGCTGACATGGATGAGATTCGGTGCGTGACGCTTCAGCGCCTCCCAGCTCCCCTCCTCGATGTGAAAATCCAGCTGCGCGGCAAAGCGCAGCGCCCGGAGTATGCGAAGCGCATCCTCCCGGAAGCGCTCATCCGCATTGCCCACGCAGCGTATCAGCCTCCGCCTGAGATCCTCCCTGCCGCCAAACAGATCCACAATTTCACCATCTGCGGCACAGGCCATCGCATTAATCGTGAAATCCCGGCGCTTTAAATCCTCACAGAGCTCAGGGGTAAATGTCACAGAATCCGGATGTCTGCCATCGCTGTAGCTCCCATCCAGACGGTAAGTCGTGACCTCAAACCCCTGTCCCCCCTGCAGCACCGTCACTGTGCCATGCGCAATTCCTGTATCTACAGTCCGCCGGAACAGTTTCTTTACTTCCTGTGGCGAGGCATTTGTCGTAATGTCCCAGTCCTCCGGCTCTCTTCCGAGCACAGAGTCCCGCACGCAGCCCCCGACCGCATAGGCCTCAAATCCCGCTGTGTTCAGCACAGCCAAGATATCTTTTACTGACTCTGGAATATTCATATGCTTCCTCCGCCGCCATTATACCACTCCGGCTCTGCCCGTGCTTCGCAAAGCCCGTACTCACGAAGGCTCCGGGTGTGGCTCTCTCCAGAGCTTAAGCTGCGCCTGCGGCCTGCTCAAAAATCTGAACAGTCGCACCGCACCTCTGTAGTACAGCTCCTCTGCCCGCTCCAATGCCTCCGAGAGCGGCATGGGCCCGTCTACCGTCGTCATAACAGAATTTACTCCATGCTCATAAATCTGCTCATAGCCCTGTCCCAGCGAGCCGCTCAGCACATAAACCGGTATCCCGTGCCGCTTTGCTCTGTCACCAACTCCCTGAATCACCTTGCCGAAGCAGCTCTGCCAGTCTGTTCGTCCCTCTCCGGTAATCACCGCATCCACTCCGATGAGCTTCTCATCAAAATGAATCAGATCCAGCACTGTCTCAATTCCGGATTTCATCTCCGCTCCCAGATATACCATGAGCGCCGTCCCGAGACCGCCGGCAGCACCTCCGCCTTTGATCCTGTCCGGATCTATGCCAAACTCTCTCCGGATCACATCGCGGTAATTCTGCATTCCGGCTTCCAGCTGTTCAAGCATCTCCGGCGTCCCGCCCTTCTGCTTTCCGAAGGTCCAGGTCGCGCCATCCGGCCCGCAGAGCGGATTCGTCACATCGCACATCACGATGAAGTGTGCCTCCCGGGCAAGCGGATCGAGCCCCGTCACATCAATATGCGAAACCTTCGCCAGATCCTCGCCCCGGCCCATGAGTTCATGTCCCGCCTGATCCAGAAAACGCACTCCCAGCGCACGCGCAAAGCCCATGCCACCGTCATTCGTCGCGGAACCGCCAATCGCAATGCTGATATCGCGAAAGCCCGCCTTGAGCACTGCATGCACCAGCTCTCCTGTGCCATAGCTCGTCGTGATGCGCGGATCGCGGCGCTCCTCCGGCAGCAGAGGCAGCCCGGAAGCCGCCGCCATCTCGAGTATGGCTTCCCGCTCCGAGAGCATGCCGTAAAACGCCTCCGTCTCCTCGCCGAGAGGGCCCTGCACCTTCACCGGAACGAGCTGTCCCTGCCGCGCCTTCACGACTGCCTCTGTCGTTCCCTCACCGCCGTCTGCCACCGGAACCCCGCCTGTCTCGCAGCCCGGAAATATTTCCCCCGCCGCCTTCTTAAGCAGCGCAATTGTCTGCTCACTCGTGAGTGTTCCCTTGAAGGAATCGCTCGCAAACAAAAATTTCATGCCGAACCCGCCTTTCTCTGTCATATCAGATATCCCGGCTGTCAGATATCACTCTGTACCGCTTATTCTATACCAATTCTATAAATATAGCATATTATTCCGTTTGGCTGCGGTCAGCTTGCGCTCCGCAACATACTGTTTGTGTCTCAGCTTTTCCAATTCTTCGCTCATAGGCAACTTCTCCTTTCTGATAATGGGCAAAACAAAAGCGACCAACATTTTACGGTTGATCGCCTTTGGCTTGGGCATTATTTAATTGTCTTTTGCTCCATACGGTGCAGATTCTTCAGCTACCATCTGATAGCTTGGCTCGGTTTCGTAAACGACAGGCTTTTCCTGTTCTTCCGCTCTAAATTCGGCAATTCCAAGTCCGAAGTATTTCTCGAAAAAGGCTTTCAGCTTTTCGATAACACCTTGCTTTTTCTTGGCTCTGCCACCACCGCCGAAGCGTGAAACCGGGGGCATGAGCTTGTCGATTTCTGTTCCTGTCGTTTTGAATGCTCCGTCACGGAACGCATTATCAACAAACTTTCTGGTTTCTTCCGACTTCAACTTTTCGCTTGTGATGATCTCGGTCAAATCACTCTCTTCCTGTTCCAGAACAAAGCGCCGCCAGTCCGTAGTGACCTGCGTATCCACATTGACATGGCTGATAAATGCTTCGATAAGATCCTTCTTGCTGCGAAGCTGTATGCTTGCGTCAACCGCTTTGCGGATGGAAGCGAGAATTTCTTTATCTTCACAGTTACCATCGTGATATTTTTCAACCAACATCAATATGTAGTCGATATTGATTTCCACCTGCTTAATCAGTTCAATTTCAAATTCAATATCGTCCGTAATATCCTCTTTTTCAGCATCTTCCTTTCTACGGTACTTGTCGTAGAGATCAAGGTAAATACTCTGATAATCCTGCAAATCTCGTGCGGCAATGCTGTCCATTTCTGCAAACTGATCAAAGGATGACAGAATGTTTCTCATACTGAGAATTGTGCCGAACAGTCTGATAAAGTCCTTCTCTGCCTGTTCTCCGACAATCTGAGTGTCAAGAGGAAATTCTGTTTCCAGCTTTTCAAGCAGGTCAACATAGCCCGGATGATATTTGCCATGGTTGTCCTCGTAGCCGTTCCAGTAATCATTGAAGCTCTTGAGCAGAACAATGCCGCTTGCATTCTTATCTCCAAAGAGAGCGATTGCATCATCCGTAGCCTTCTGCAAATCACGGAAGCAGACAATGTTGCCGTAGGTTTTAACGGAATTCAAGATGCGATTGGTTCTGGAATAGGCTTGAATCAGCCCGTGCATTTTGAGATTCTTGTCCACCCACAGGGTATTCAGTGTGGTCGCATCAAAACCCGTGAGGAACATATTTACAACGATCAGCAAATCCACTTCCCGGTTCTTCACTCGCATGGACAAGTCTTTGTAGTAGTTCTGGAACTTGTCCGAGGAAGTATCAAAGTTGGTGTTGAATGCAGCGTTGTAATCCTGAATCGCACTATCAAGGAAATCACGGGAGGTCTGGTCGAGGGTGTCGGTATCAAAGCCTTCCTCTTGCAGAACATCTTCGGGGTCATCCTCATTTGCAGAATAACTAAAAATCGTTGCGATGGTAAACTGACGGTGATTCTCCGCAATCTGCCGCTGAAACTCCTTGTAATACTTCATCGCCATGGGAATGGAGCTAACAGCAAACATGGCATTGAAGCCCGCCATCCGCTTGCCCTTCAAGGAATAGAAGCTGTTGCGTTTGGTTTTCTGGTCAAAATGCTCCAGCGTGTATTGAACGATTTCCCGAATACGCTCTGGCGCACCCATTGCCCGTTCAATGTCGATTGCTGAAACATTCTTGTCCTTGATATTCTCTTTTTCCTTGACCGTATTCACATAGTCAATGCGGAACGGAAGCACATTGCCGTCATTGATGGCATCCACGATGGTATAGGTGTGGAGCTGATCGCCAAAGGTCTGCGGCGTGGTCAGCAGCTCCATGTGCTTGCCTTTTCCTGCATTGGCGGCGAAAATCGGTGTGCCTGTAAAGCCGAACAGATGATACTTCTTGAACGCCTTGATAATTTTGGCGTGCATATCTCCGAACTGGCTGCGGTGGCACTCGTCAAAGATGATAACACAATGCTTGTTGGACACTTCGTGTCCCTTGTTTTTTGTGATAAAATTGTCCAGCTTCTGGATGGTGGTGATGATGATTTTATACTGGTGGTAGCCGCCTTTTTCGTCCCTGTCCTCAAGCTGCCTTTGCAACACTCTGGTAGAAGCGTTGCTGTTGGCAGAGCCTTTTTCAAAGCGGTCATATTCCTTCATGGTCTGATAGTCCAGGTCTTTTCGATCCACCACAAACAGAACCTTGTCCACATAAGGAAGTGCAGAAGCAAGCTGTGCCGTCTTGAAGGAAGTCAGGGTTTTGCCGCTTCCTGTGGTGTGCCAGATGTATCCTCCGGCATCCAGTGTTCCCATCTTCTTGTAGTTGGTGGATACCTCGATGCGGTTCAGGATGCGCTCGGTAGCTGCAATCTGATAGGGACGCATGACCATCAGAATTTCTTCCGTTGTGAAAACACAATACTTGGTCAGCACATTCAGAATGGTGTGCTTGGCAAGGAAGGTTTTTGTAAAATCAATCAGGTCGGCAATCACCTTATTGTTGCCGTCTGCCCAGAAGGAAGTAAACTCAAAGCTGTTGCTGGTTTTCTTCGATTTCTGTTTTGCAGATTCGCCCATTTCCTTGATATGGCTGTTTCGGGTAGTGTTGGAGTAATACTTGGTGTGCGTTCCGTTGGATATAATGAAAATCTGCACATACTCGTACAAGCCGCTCGCCGCCCAAAAGCTGTCTCTCTGGTAGCGCTTGATCTGGTTAAAGGCTTCCCGGATGGCAACGCCCCGGCGCTTCAGCTCCACATGGACAAGGGGCAGTCCGTTGACCAGAATCGTCACATCATAGCGTGTATCGTGCTTGCCCTCAGATTCCTCATACTGGTTGATGACCTGTAAGCGGTTGTTGTGAATATTCTTTTTGTCGATGAGCTGAATATTCTTAGAAGTTCCATCATCCCTGCGGAGTACCTTTACATGATCCGTCTGAATGGTGCGGCTCTTTTCAACGATGCCCTCGTTGGCATTGGCAAGGGTCTCCGTGAAGAAACACTTCCATTCGCTGTCAGTAAAGGCATAGTCATTCAAAAACTCCAACTGCCGTCTGAGGTTGGTGATCAGACTGCTCTCGTCATGGATAATAAGGTACTCATACCCTTGCGTGGTCAGCAGCCGGATGAACTCTTTTTCAAGAGCCGCTTCGCTCTGAAAGCTGTCAGAGCGTGAGCTTTCCGGCGTATATTCAGCGACCACGGTGCTCTCATTGCTTGCGGCAATGATATTGAATAACATAGGACAATTAGCAGTTAGCAATTAGCAATTAGCAATTAGCGATTGCTGACTGCGCCTCCTTTCTGAATTGATTGCTTTTGGGTTTTTGTGATAGCTGCGAGGATTTTTATGATTTCTTTACAATCCAAGTAAATACTGTCAAACGCATCTTTTTCGATGTATCCGCTTTCATGGAGCAGTTCGAGCCAATACTCCGTTTCGTTCGCTTCCTTATAGGCGATATACATTTTCGCATAAAAATCCGCCTTACTTTGTGCATGAGCTGCTTCCTTTGCATTTGCACCGATACTGGTACCGCTACGCAGCACCTGTTTCGAAAGGATATATTCCTTTTTTGTTTCGCAGAGGTATTGATATAGCCGAATCACCCGCAAAGCAAAAGCCTTGCTCTTATTCAAAATAAGATTTTCCTTCATCGCTCATTCCTCATTGCAAATTGCTCATTTCACGAAAACTCAGCAGTTTATCTCGGTAATATTCGTATTGCTTGGTTCGTGCTTCAATCTCGGCAGGCAAACCGGAATTCAGATCGTTGCAAAGAGCGTCAAAGCGGTCAAGAATTCCTACGATGCGTTTCTGCTCGTTAATGGATGGCACAGTAATTTTTGCTTTGCTGATATTATCATTATATAGCCTTGCGATTGTTCCACCAGTGGACACATTCCACGGTTGCAGTTGGTAGTAGTAATATAGATAGCGGTTCAGAACAACGCTCTCATCATTCGCAATCCAAACGATGTTGGAGTCTTGATAGTAAGCATCCTCTCCGTTAAAAATAACCGTTCTACCGATTGTCCCGGCAGCAGAAATCAGAATATCGCCCTTTCTCGGATAAGCGTAGGCTGCTTTATATTCCTCAAATTTTTCTCTGGAGATATAGGCATCCGGCTCTTTGCCGAAGGTTCCAATCTTAAAGAAAGGTACATCACCAGTAGTGCTTGTTTCAGCTTTCATGATTCGCTTGCACATGGAAACCTTTCCAATGGTACCAAGTTCAATACAAACATAACCAAAAACATATTGACAAAGCAGAATCAAGCCATTAAGCTCGTCTGTCTGTCT
>QWCK01000098.1_pt1 | contig 144628 bp, 109 predicted proteins | sample 1972571 | NCBI WGS metagenome assembly QWCK01 (sample SAMN09866710, study PRJNA288562) | Human gut metagenome isolate term2_stool, whole genome shotgun sequencing... | isolation source: gut | host: Homo sapiens | place: USA: California | reverse complement strand
TATCTTACCCGTTTTACTTGGTTTGGTTCTTCTTTTGAAATTCTTTTTAGAATTTTCAGGGTTGTGTGTACTGTCTGATCTTTGATTTTCAAGGTTCTGCGCTGACCTCTGTCAGCCGCGCAGAAGGAGGGATTTGAACCCTCGCGCCGCTATTAACGACCTACTCCCTTTCCAGGGGAGCCCCTTCAGCCTCTTGGGTACTTCTGCATAAAGTACGCTGTGCTAAATCTTTGATAACGATTTGTAATTTTCTGCCATTCCCCGGAGTTCACTTCTTTTTCGTGAAACAGCTCATTTAATATACTTGTTCCGTTCCAAAATGTCAACAGGTTTCCACAACTTTTTTATAATCAGGACTCCCTCCCGGAGCTCCTGATTATAAAATACCCTCAGCTCAGTTGTTTCAGACTTCCGGCTGTTCCCGCTCGTCCTTTTTCACTGCTTTTTCCGGCAGCTTTTCCAGCTTAACGCCTGACTTCTCTTCACCCGCCAAGCTCACAGCAGGCTTCTCCTCCCCCTCCTTCAGCTCTTCCTTCTTTCGACGCCGCGAGCTTTTTGATTCCGCTCTCCAGCAACTCGATCTTCTTTGCCGGAATCTCCTGATAGCCCCTCGCATAGACCTTGATCTCACTCCAGCCCGGCTCGTCGATGATCAGCTCTCCGGTCTCCAGATTCTTTCCCTGAATATGCAGAAGCTTTCCGATCTCATACCACTCATTCGGGGTATCCGTCAGCACCTTCGTCCTTCCGGACGGAAGCTTTATATCCAGGCGATAGATGGGATGCTTCAGCTCAAGGTCAAAGTTCAGATTATACACACCGGGAGTGCGCATATTTTTCTGCGGCAGATGTATCACAATCTTTCCGAGCCTGCCGTGTTCGTTCTCAATCACTTCCTTCGTATGTGCGACATTCTCTGCCAGAATCCGATCGTCCGCACTGAGGCACTTCACGCGGTTCAACCCCGCAAACCATCTCTCCTGTGCGGCATTATCCAGCGCAAGCTTCACCAGAATATCCGACTGCCCATTGCCCTCTCCATCAATGATGGTGGGTGGCGCGTAGCTCTTGTTCGGCACATGGCTCTCTGCGACAGTGGCTTTTTCAGAAATGGAAAATGCCGTCCTGCCGCTGTGATCCGTACTTTTCCGTCGCTGTCATAGCTGTTATCTCATCCCTGTGCTTTTTCCGCACAGTCTTTGCACAGACCGTAGAGCACCGAGCCCTCGCATTGCAGCCGGAAGCCGTGTCCGCTCTTTAAGTGCTCCTCTACCTCATCCATGAAGCCACAGTCCATATGAATGACACGGCCGCAGTGTACACATTTCAGGTGCAGATGCTCCGCGCAGTGCTGCCCCTCCCTCTCAAGCTGATACACTGCCTTCTCGCCCTTTTTAGCCACATATTTGATGACTCTTCGCTCCAGACAGAGCTTATCGAGATAGCGGTAGACTGTTGTCGGGCTGACCGAGAGCCCGCGCTCTGAAAGATATCCCAATATATCCGAAACGCTTATTGTTGAAGCCGAACTCTCCTCAAGACAGCGCATAATCCCCTGACGCGCCTTTGTGCTGTAGCTCGCACTCCTCGGCATAGCTTCCTCCTCCCGACAGAGACAGCACGCTGCTCGCAGCACAGTCCCTGAGATAAAATCAATTCTTCTGCCACGCTGCGGCTTATGCCACAGCTCCACAGAAGCTTTGCTTTTATACTACCATGATTCTGTGAGAATTTCATCCCTCCGCTGCGGAATAAAAAACGCATAAGCCCCGCACAGCCCGGTTTATCCGGGTCGCGCGGGGCAGCTGTAGAAGCTTAGTATAAATATTAGCTTAGAAGAGGCCGGTGATTCTTCCGTTCTCGTCGACGTCGATGTTCTCGGAAGCCGGAACCTTCGGCAGACCCGGCATCGTCATGATATCGCCGGTCTTAGCTACCAGGAAGCCAGCACCTGCGGAGACCTTGATCTCACGGATCGTGATCTTGAAGCCCTCCGGCGCACCGGTGAGGTTCTTGTTGTCAGAGAAGCTGAACTGCGTCTTTGCCATGCAGATCGGCAGCTTATCAAAGCCGAGCTCCGTGAGTCTCTGCACCTGCTTCTTTGCCTCCGGAGTCAGGACAGCGCCTGCGCCGCGATAGATGTTCTTGACAATTGCATTGAGCTTGGACTCGATGCTCTCTTCAACATCATAAGCAAACTGGAAGTTATTTCCTTCGTCGCTCTCGCAGAGACGGACAATTTCCTTTGCGAGTGCCAGGCCGCCCTCGCCGCCCTTGGCCCAAACCTCAGACAGGACTACATTGACGCCAAGCTCCTTGCACTTATCCTCAATGAGCTTCAGCTCTTCCTCGGTATCAAACGGGAAGCGGTTGATCGCAACGACAGTCGGAAGACCGAATACAGTGGTCATATTCTCGACGTGACGAAGCAGGTTCGGAAGCCCCTTCTCCAGCGCCTCAAGATTCGGCTTGTTGAGATCTGCCTTCGCAACGCCGCCGTGATGCTTCAGAGCGCGAACGGTAGCAACGATGACCGCGCAATCCGGGCGAAGACCGGTCATGCGGCACTTGATGTCGATAAACTTCTCTGCGCCGAGGTCAGCACCGAAGCCTGCCTCCGTGACAGCGTAGTCATTCAGCTTCAGAGCCATCTTGGTCGCGAGCACGGAGTTGCAGCCGTGAGCAATATTTGCGAAAGGACCGCCGTGAATGAATGCCGGGGTGTGCTCAAGCGTCTGAACCATGTTCGGCTTCAGAGCATCCTTTAAGAGAGCCGCCATAGCGCCTGCAGCCTTCAGATCACCTGCAGTGATCGGCTCATTGTCTACATTATATGCAACGATCATTCTGCTGAGTCTGTCGCGAAGATCCTTGATATCTGTCGCAAGGCAGAACACGGCCATGATCTCACTGGCAACCGTGATATCGTAGTGATCCTCGCGGACTCTTCCGTCCGTTCTCTTGCCGAGGCCATTCACGATATTGCGGAGCTGGCGATCGTTCATATCCACCACTCTGTTCCAGGTGATTCTCTTGGAATCAATGCGGAGCGCGTTGCCCTGGAAGATGTGGTTGTCAATAATCGCTGCCATGAGGTTATTCGCTGCACCGATCGCATGGAAGTCACCGGTAAAATGAAGGTTGATCTCCTCCATCGGAACCACCTGCGCATAGCCGCCGCCTGCAGCGCCGCCCTTGACGCCAAAGACCGGTCCGAGAGACGGCTCGCGAAGTGCGCAGGCTGCCTTCTTGCCCAGCTTATGAAGTCCATCGGTCAGGCCAACAGAGGTTGTGGTCTTTCCCTCTCCTGCCGGAGTCGGGGTGATTGCAGTAACCAGAATCAGCTTTCCATCCGGTCTGTCCGCAAGATCCTTCAGCAGATTGTAGTCAATCTTTGCCTTGTCCTTGCCGTACTGCTCGATGTACTTTTCGTCAATCCCCTCATACTTTGCAATCTCAGTGATATTCAGGGCCTTGGCTTCCTGAGCGATCTCAATATCTGTTTTCATTGTTGTTATCATCCTTTTCTCAATTATGACTTTTGACTCTAATTACAAGCATCTCAGCCGATGCCATAGCTTATCTCATTACAATTTGTTTCCGCAATACCGGCTGTGATGAGCAATAAAGCTCTGCAATCACCGCTTACAGCTATGTCCAAACCTATATCAACCGGTAAAGCCCTGTACAAAAAACTTGATAAATGCAATTGTCTGCGGCTGGTAAATAATATCCACCAGGAATGCTCCTACAATCGGAACAATCATAAACGCTCTGTGCGACATCCCGTATTTCTCCGTCACGGCTGTCATATTTACTATAGCAGACGGCGTCGCCCCAAGCCCATGGCCGCAGAGACCTGCACACATGACTGCGGCATCGTAATTCTTTCCAAGAATACGAAAGACCACGAAATATGCAGCCAGAATCATGAAAAGCGCCTGGCAAAGCACAACCAGCAGCACCCCGCCAATCAGGCCCGCCAGCTCCCAGAGCTTCAGTGTCATCAGCGCCATAGAGAGATACAGGGACAGCATAACATCCCCAATTCCTTCAACCAGCGGATAGTCAAAGCGATAAAACTTTGCCTTCTCGTTTACATTTCTAAGTATTACCGCGACAAACATCGCTCCGACATAGGTTGGAAAGGACATGCCAATCAATTTTCCAATCTGCGCCGACACCATGGATCCCACTGCCATGCAGGCAAGAATTGCGGTAACATTCTTCATGATGTCGCTTCCCGTGAGCTTCTGGGAACTCTCCGCATTGACATTCATGACATCACCGGGAATAAAGGTATCGTCCACAGAGGGCTTCAGATCATACTTGACAATCAGTCTGCGTCCCAGCGGCCCTCCGATCAGCACCGCTGAAATCAGCCCGAAGGTTGCTGCTGCAGCTCCAACCAGAGTTCCCTGTGCATACCCCATCTCCACAAAGGTAGAGCCATAGGATGCCGCAGCGCCATGACCGCCTATCATTGATATGGCACTCGAGAGCAGCGCATAGGGTGCTTCCAGTCCGACCGCCTTACCAATCGCAATTCCTATCGTATTCTGGCAAACCGAGATGATACCGGCAATCAACCAGTAAATCACCAGCAGGACACCACCCTTTTTCAAAAGCTGAAAGCTTGCACCAAGCCCCACCGTCGTAAAAAACGCCAGCATGAACGGACTCTGAAAATAGGTGTCAAAGCTAAAGGAAAAGCTCCCGCTCATATGCCCGATGAAGGTTATAAACATAAACAAAAATCCACCCACAACCGGTGCCGGAATGCAATAGCGATCCAACAACTGTACTTTATTCTTAATAAACTGACCAAGCAAAAGAAGAATTGCACACATTGCAAGCGTTGTGACAGCATCAACATTAATATTCAGAACAGATTCGACCATCTCAAAAATCATAAGCCCCTCCTGTTGTTCCGGACACTCTTCAGTTTTCACAGTGCTTGTAATACTTAAAACGCAGTATAGCCGCTCTTGACAGGCCCAGTATTTTATTGATTACAGCTGGTCTGTGAGCTCGCTCAGTGCAAAGATCTCCTTCTCCAGCTTCACAGCCTCATCGTCCAGCTTCTTCACCTTTGCGGTGTACTCAGCAACAAAAGCCTCATCCTTGATGGAGCCAAGGTTGATCTTGACATTGAGACCAGCGCCGATCACAGCGGTTCTCGCAGCCATCGCAGCCACAAGGCCATCTGTAACTGCATTCGTGTTGCCTCTCTCGATCACAGCCTTCGCAAGCGGGAAGATCTTCGCGGCAGTCTCCGCCACGGAATACGGAACCTGCGCAGCACTCTTCAGACCGCTCTGCATCGCAGCGGTTCTCGCAGCCTTCTGCTCATCTGTGTCCTTCGGCATTCCCATGGCCGCCATGAACTCATTGAAGGAGGAGCTGTCCTTATCAATTGCCTCAACAAGCTCCTTTCTGATCTCCGCTGCCTTCGCCGCGATCTCCTTCATCTCAGCCTCAGCATCCGCATACTTCTTCTTGCCGATGGTGAGGCCTGCAACCATTGCCGTCAGAGCAGCACCCAGTGCACCAACCAGAGCAGAGACACTGCCGCCGCCCGGCGCCGGAGCATCAGACTCTGTCACCGCGATAAACTGCTCAACGCTCATATCCTTTAAAAGCTCGCTCATCTCACTCCTCCTCGTCCTCTAACAGCCAGTTCTCCATGATCTGCTTCTTCGCATCGAACTTCATCGGCCCAAATGCGCAGGCCTGCAGATAGTACTCCGCACAGTCGATCAGAGACTGCATCGGAACCAGGCCGACGATCTCACTCTCGATCACATTGACACCGTAGCGTCTCGCCTCCATCTTGACAGCCTCAAATGCGCGATAGATAGCGGTCTTCTCATAGTTTACAAGGTTCATGGAAACCTGCGCAACCGTCTCCTTGCCGGAGTAGTGATCCTTCAGCTCAATGCCGATCGCCTTGACAAAGTGATAGCCGCCGCGGATATTCTTCACAGCGTTTGCAATATTGGTCGCGATCTCCATGTTCGGGGTGTCGAGGTTGATGTTGAATGCAATGAGAGGCATTCTCGCGCCGATCGCAGTGACACCAGCGGTCGGATGAATGTGATCCGGGCCGAAATCCGGAGTCCAGAGCGCCTTGTCCTGAAGCTTCTCTGCCATGCCCTCAAACTGACCCTTACGGATCTTCGCAAGGTTCTGACGGTGCGGAGCAGTCGCAGAATCCTCATACAGGAATACCGGAATCTCATACTTCTCGCCGACGAGCTTTGCAACTTCCTTTGCGATCACATCCGCGTCCTCAAAGGTGGTGTTGCGGCAGGGGATAAACGGAACCACGTCAACTGCGCCCATTCTCGGATGCTGTCCCTCATGCTTGGTCATATCAATCACTTCCACAGCCACACCGTAGGACTCAACAACTGCATCTCTCAGTGCCTCCGGCTCTCCGACTGCGGTAATTACGCAGCGATTGTGGTTTGTGTCGGTCTGGCAGTCAAGAAGACGCACGCCCTTCTTATTCTTAAAGCAGGCGGCAATCTTTCCAACCTTCTCCATGTCGCGGCCTTCGCTGTAATTCGGTACTGTCTCAAGCAATTTCTTTCCCATTTCAATACCTCCATTTCTGTCTGACAAACTGTTATGCTGCTATAAATTGTAACGCAGTGCGCCTTCATCAGCGCTACTGACACAATTATAGCCTATAAACATAGCGAGGTATATAGCATCTGTATGATATTTTGCAGGATTCCCTTTACAAACAGCAAGTCTGCTCATGGCAATTCTTTACGAAACCAGATGAACATGAAAATAATATTTGTGCAATGTGGTTTTATTTAAGACCTCATCTTTCATCCCCGGTTATCGGCCTCTTCTATTTTGCTATCGGCATCGCATATAATGTATTGGATAAAATACATAAATTTCCCAAAATAGACTTGATATATTTATTGCGTATGTTATAATTTATATATCGTTATTAAATTAACGTTAAAGAAATCTCAATATTGCGCAGCTGGCGAAGCAGTGACTTTTTTCAAGAATACACTGCTGCGTACACCACAAAAGAAAGAGAGAGGTAAGCAGATGAAGGTTGCAGTCGTCGGTACTGGTCTGATGGGTATGGGAATCGCTCAGGTTTTTGCAGCGCACGGTGATCAGGTTGCCATGTGTATCGTCACTGGCAAGGATCCCGAGAAAAAGCAGGCAAAGTTTTCCAAAAATATTCAAAAGCTTGTTGCCAAAGGTAAGATGACACAGGAGAGCTGTGATGAGCTCTGCTCCAGAGTACATTTCGGCGGACTTGAGAGCGCCGCGGATGCTGATCTTGTCATCGAGAGCGCACTGGAGAGCATGGAGGCAAAAATCCAGGTCTTCCAGCAGCTTGACAAAATCTGTGGCCCGGATGCGCTGTTCACAACCAACACCTCCTCCCTCTCCATCACGGAGCTGATGAGTCATCTGAACCGCCCGCTGGTCGGTATGCACTTCTTCAACCCTGCACCGGTCATGAAGCTCATTGAGGTCATCCCCGGCATACTCACACCGCAGAATCTCAGCGAGAAGATTTATGAAATCTCCAAGGAGATCGGCAAGGATCCGGTCTATGTACAGGAGGGTCCCGGCTTTGTTGTGAACCGCATCCTGATCCCGATGATCAACGAGGGCATCAGCATCTACGCCGAGGGTCTTGCAAGCGTGGAGGATGTAGACAAGGCGATGAAGCTCGGTGCGAACCACCCCATGGGACCGCTGGCACTCGGCGATCTGATCGGTCTTGATGTATGCCTCGAAGTCATGAATGTTCTCTATAATGAGACTCTTGACAGCAAGTATCGTCCCAACCCACTGCTGAAGAAGATGGTTCGCGGCGGTCTGCTGGGCAGAAAGAGCGGACGCGGCTTCTACGATTACAGTAAAAAGTAAGTATAACTACGGTATCTCCAGGACTGTGCTCCTCACACCGTCCTGTGGTACAACTATATGGCTTCGGCCACAAAAAACGAAGAGAAGCACCGCGATGCCAGACTCCTCCGGCACCGCGGTGCTTCTCTTCTCTTATCATTAAAATATATAATAAATCTATTCTTTCAACAGGCCACCCAAAGCGCCTGCCCCTCGGACAGCAGCAACAGCCAAAATTCTTTTCTCACTCCTACCGGCGCTCATAATCCAGATTCACCATGAGTTCCCCAGGCTCCGGCTTTCTCTCGATGAGCCCCTGCTCATACATCCAGTCGATATTCTGCTGCCAGCACGCCTCTGTCTGTGACAGGAACGGAGCGTCCTCCTGCTCCATGAGCGGAAGTAGAATCTCTGCACTCTTTCTCTCCACATCGGGACTCAAAGGGAAATTTTCCTCATTCTGATTGTCCAGAAGGATCTGCAGCGATGCCTCCGGGTCCGCCTGAAAGTCCTCAAATCCCCGCTTTGAGGCGCGCAAAAAGGCCCTCAGCACCTCCGGCTCCCTCTGAAGAAGCTTTTCATTCGTCAGAAAGCAGAGCTCGTAAAAATTCGGCACGCCATAATCTGTCAGCGGGAAGTAATTCAGTTCAAACCCTTCTTCCTCGAGCTGCGGAACCTCATGGTTCACAAGGCAGCCGATGGTCGCATCCACAGCGCCTGTTGTCATGGAGCTCATCAGCTCAAAGCCGACATTTTGCAGCGTCACCGCAGAGGGATCCTCTCCGACATCCTTCATGAGTGCCTGCACCATCGCTTCAGAGAGTGCCGTGCCCCCATAGCCCACTGTCCTTCCGACAAAATCCTTCGGACTCTGAATGTTTTTTTCCTTCAGAGAGAGGATGATATTCAGCGGGGTCTGACAGATGGCGCCGATTGATCTGAGACCGCCCCCCTGATTCGCCACCGCCTGAATCACATCCTGCTGATAGTAAGCACTGAGCTCCGCCTTTCCCGCTGCCACAAGAGCCAGCCCGTCATTGTCATTTGCCGGAAAGCGAACCTTCACATCCAGCCCCTCATCCCGATAATAGCCGCGCTCGATTGCAGTATAAATGAAGCTGTGAATCGCATTCGGATACCAGTCAAGAACCAGATTCAGCTCGCGAAGCTCTCCCTGCGCCGCGCCTGCCTCACTTGTCTCCGACTGCCCGGAGCTCTTCGCTTCTCCGGAAGTTCCCGCTGCCATCTCTCCCGCGGCGCTGCCTGCATGATCTGCACTCTGACTGCCGCAGGCCGTAAATCCCAGCGACATAAGCACCGCCCCCGCGAGCAGCACTCCAACTGTAGCATTTCTTCTACTCTTCATCTCTGTTCCCCTCTTATTTTTTCAATCATTTCTCCAATGAATCAGTACAGCTTCGATGCAGCCGACCGCTGCGACCATGAGCATGGCCGCCAGACTCAGGAGAAGCACAGGCGCAAAGACGCCCGCCCCGTCCAGCTGCGTCATCATGCGACGCGAGAAGTAGCCCAGCCCGCACTGCGCCCCCAGCCACTCCCCGATCGCGGCGCCGATCACCGAGATCGGAACTGCCATTCGCAGCGCCGAGAAGAAATACGGCAGCACCGCGGGAAGCTTCAGCTTGAAAAAGATCTGCCGCCCGCTTGCGCCGAAGCTCAGCATGAGCTCCTTCATACCTGTTCTCACCGAGCGGAACCCGTCATAGACTGTAATTGCCACCGGAAAAAAGGTCATGAGCACCGTCACCAGCACCCTGCTCCAGATGGAGTAGCCGAACCAGAGCACAAAGAGCGGCGCGAGCGCCGTAACCGGAATGGTCTGCGAGGCGACAATGAGTGGATACAGGGCCTTCTCCGCCATCGGGCTCAGGTCCATGAGCACCGCCAGTCCCACCCCGAGCAGCATGGAGATGAGCAGTCCGATGAGTACAACCTCCATCGTGGCCGGGAGATGTGCCGCAAACAGCGGCTCCCTGAGCTCCCAGAGCCTTGCAAGGATCTGCTCCGGCGCGGGCAGTATATAGGCCGCGTTGATGCGCCGCGCCGCCACCTCCCAGAGCAGGAGCAGGAAGCATACCAGCGCTGCCGCCGGGCCGTTTTTACAGATAGCTGCCTTCCACTCAGACCTCTTCATGACGGCTCCTTTCTCAGAAGCCGGATGAGCTCTTCCTTCAGCTCTGCCGCCTCCGGACGCTGAAGACTCGCTGCTGTACGCGGAAACGGAAGCGGAACCTCAATTGAGCGAAGCTTCCTGATCGGCGAGGTCTCCACTGCCAGAATCCGCGTCGACAAAAACACTGCTTCCTCGACATCGTGGGTGATAAAGAGCACCGTCTTCCTCTCCCGCTCCCACTGCTTCAGCAGCCATTCCCGCATGGAGAGCCGCGTCAGGTAGTCAAGCGCCGAGAAGGGCTCGTCCAGTAGCAAAAGCTCTGAGCCTGTGAGCAGAGTGCGCGCAAAGGCTGCCCGCTGCCGCATCCCGCCGGAGAGCTCCCGGGGTGCCTTCGCTCCCTGCCCGAAAAGCCCGACACTCTGAAGTGCCTCCTCTGTGAGACGATTCATCTCTGCCTGCGTTCTGCCTCCCTGGATCTCCAGCGGGAGGCGCACATTTTCCGCAACGGTTCTCCACGGAAAGAGCAGATCCTGCTGAGGCATGTAGCCACAGTAGCGCCTCCGCCCCGCAATCGGCAGACCATCCACCAGGATCTCTCCCTCCGCCGGAATGAGCAGCTGGTTCACCAGGCGGAATATGGTGCTCTTTCCGCAGCCGGAGGCGCCGATCACCGAGACGAACTCCCCCCGCTGAATCTGAAAGCTCAGGCGGTCAATGATGGAAAAAGCCTCCGATGCGTACTGAAAGCGGACATCGCAAAAGCGGAGCACCGCCTGACCGCTCACGCTCTCTGCTCCCATGCCATATCCCAGAAGGACTGCTCAAAGCGGGAGCAGTTCACAAAAATTTCCGCGAGCTGCGAGAGCTCTGCCTCCGGGCTCTGTTCTGTCAGGCGCTCCATGAGGACTATGAGCTTTTCATTCTCCTCGTGATAGCTGAGAGAGCTGTAGCCCTGCACCCACTCCCCATAGAAGGGATGAGACACGGAGGACGGATACTGCTTCAGAAGTCTTCTGGCAATGTACTCATAGCTCAGTGCACAGGCGAGAATCGCTGCTGTAAGCTCTGCCTCTCCGCCCTCATAGGAAATGCGCAGCATGTAGGAGGTATAGGAGAGATTGTCGAGAGAGGCTCTGCTCTGCTCTGCCTCTTTCTCCGGAATGCCGAGCCGCCGCATGTAGCTGCGGTGCAGCGCCATCTCCCCCTCCATGATCTGATGGATGTAAGCTGCAAAAATACGCATTGACTCCGGCTCCCGCGCCTTCGCCGCGCCGAGCGCGAACACCCGCGCGTACTCAAAGAGATATACATAGTCCTGAAGCATATAGAAGCGGAATCTGTCCTGATTCAGGCTTCCCTCACCGAGCCCCCGCACAAAGGGATGCTTAAGATACCCCTCCCAGATCGGCTCTGCCGCCCTGAGCAGGCGTTCTGTCGTCCGTCCCGCGTGCGCCGCAAAGTTCGGGAGCCGCTGCCCCTCCGCACTCTGTACTGCAAGCAAAGCTCTGTCCATAGCTCCTCCTCTCACAGCTCATGTGAGCCGTAGTTCTCTCCGATATCCCATCCGTGATCCATAGGCCCAGAGCCACTTCCGAGATCCAGCATGGCCGCGAGCGCACCGGAGATATACGCCTTCGCACGCTCCACTGCAAGCGCAAGCTCCGCCCCCTTCGCGAGGTTTGCCGCTATGGCGCTGGAGAGCGTGCAGCCCGTGCCGTGCGTGTTATTATTAAAGATACGCTTTCCCATGAACCAGCGGCAGCCGTTGTCCCGCCACAGGAGATCATTGGCATCGTTCAGGCTGTGTCCGCCCTTCAGCAGTACCGCGCAGGAAAAGCGCCTTCCAATCAGCTCTGCCGCTCTCTCCATGTCCTCCGGGCTTTGAATCTCCATCCCGGAGAGTACCTCCGCCTCCGGAATGTTCGGCGTGAGCACAGTCGCAAGCGGAAGGAGCTCCGTCTTGAGACTCTCCACCGCGTCCTCGCTGATGAGCCTGCTCCCACTGGTCGCCACCATCACCGGATCCACGACAATATGCTCTGCTCTGTAGAAGCGCAGGCGCTCTGCAATCCCCTCAATGAGTCCCACAGAGGAAACCATACCTATCTTCACCGCATCCGGGCGTATATCTGTAAACACACTGTCAATCTGCTGTTTCAGAAATTCCGGAGGGACCTCATAAATCCCCTGCACTCCGGTGGTGTTCTGCGCGGTGAGCGCTGTGATCGCGGAGGTGGCAAAGACGCCATTTGCGAGCATAGTCTTGATGTCTGCCTGAATTCCTGCTCCTCCGCTGGAATCGCTTCCCGCAATGGTCAACGCTGTTTTCATAGTTCTGCTCCTTTCCGGACGAATCTCCTGCCGGGGTAACTCCCGTACACGCAAACGATCCCACAAAAAAGAGAGGAGACGCAGCTGCATCCCCTCTCATACAAGAAGCTGCACCGCCCGGAGCTCCGGGCAGCCGCCTCTCTTCCCTACGTTGGCATTATCCAAATCAGGTGTATGGGTTACGGCAAGGACAGCCGACTCTCAGCCCGGTTCCACCGAGCACCCCTCATCATTCTGTTTTCACGCTTCATCTTAAGGACTTGCGCGGCGAATGTCAAGGCTCAGTTCCTTAAGCCTCTCTCCGATCGTCAGGATCACTGTCTTTTCTTTCTCTGCCACAGCGTGAACAGAAGGAAGAGCAGACTCAACAGTCCGGCGATCAGAGCATACAGCATATTATCACTCATATCTCCCATCTTAGGCAGTGCTCTCCAGTCCTTCTTCGGCTCTTCCACACTCTCCGCCGCAGGATACTGTAGCGGTATTGCTTCTGACGGCCTGACAGCGTTTTCGCGCGGAGACTCTTTCGGCCTGGTAACCCTCCTCGAAACGCTGGAGCCACCTGAAGATCCGGACGACCTCGGAAGGCTCTTAAGCTGATTGATGAGAATATATCCCTCTTTGGCACTTCCCTCCGTTTTAACATGGAAGCTCTGATTACCTAAGTGAATACCGCCGTCGGCTTCTCCCACTTCTTTCACACTGTACTCATACTTTGTTCCGTCATCCGCAGTCTCCGGCAGATGTTCAAACACTGCTGTCCACTGATTCTCATTGCTCAGAACCCTCACGATACCAGCAGGCTTTCCATTTCTTAAAGGCGCCATTCCCTCCACTGAGATACACGTAACGGCCATTGCCATAAAAGGCGCCGTCTCCAATCTCTGAGAGCATAGCAGGAAGCTGCACCTCGGAAAGGCGGTTATCTGAAAAGGCATCTGCTTCAATGAGCTGCAATCCGTCCGGCAGCTGCAGCGTTTTCAGAGTGTTGTGCGAAAAAGCACTCTCAGAGATGGCGGAAAGCTTTGATTCCGGCTCAAACTTAAGCGCAGTCATATCATTATTCGCAAAGGCCTCTCTGCCCAGCTCCTGAAGTGCAGCAGGGAGGGTAATGCTCTCCAACTCATTCAGAGCAAACGCCTGCTCCCCGATCGTCTCGATACTCTCCGGCAGAGTGAGCTTCTTGAGCTTATTCTGCAGATTGGTGCCAAGAAACGCGCTGTCGCCGATGGCCTTCACCGGATACTCCACTCCGTCCTTCTTCAGGGCCGCAGGAATATCCAGCTCTTTCTCGGTTCCACGATAGTAGATGATCTTCTGGGCGTCCACAGAATAGATGTAATCTCCTATCTCGATCACTTCCTGACCATCCACCTCCAGCTTGAGGCCGCGCGGCAGAAGGAGCAACTCTCCATCTTTCCCGAGAGGAATATCGCTCTCGACAGCCCCCTCCTCCTCAAAGCTTTCCGCTGCATTGGCGGGAGTCTGTCTCTCCGACTGTCTCTTTGAAAGTGATGCGGCATTCGATGCGCTCGTCATCGACAGATCCGCTTTCTGACCCGCATGCGCAAAAACAGCTGGATTTAATGTATTAAACGATATTAAATTCTGTAATAAATTAATATTTTTGTATATTTTTTAATATTTATATAGATCTTTGGGTTCTTTACAGAAAAATGTGCATTTGCACCAATTACTCGGTGCAACCGCCCCGCCAGACAAGCGCTTCTACTTTCACTCAGTGCACATAGACTGTCTCTCCCGCATACACGCGCTTATACAGCTTCTTTGCAAAGCTCAGCGGAAGGTTCACACAGCCGTGACTTCCGGAGCTCTTGTAGATTGTTCCGCCAAACTGTCCGCGCCAGGTCGCGTCATGCAGACCAATCCCTGCATCAAATGGCATCCAGTAGTTGACAAAGCTCGCATACAGGCGCTGAGAGCCGCGCAGCACGCGGTTTCTCTGCTTATAGTTGATCTGAAAGACGCCCTTATGCGTCTCTCTGGCCCGGTTTGGCGTACCCGTGACACAATCGCTCTCCATGATCTTGCGGCCGTTCTCAAAGAGAATGACATGCTGCTTCTCGATATCAATATCAATATAGTCAAGTCCGTAGCCCAGCTGGAACTCCGGATCTGCGGCGATGACAGGAATATAGATCTCCTCTTCCGCGAGTATATGCCGCTCTGCTGAGGAGGGAGAGGCCGTCTCTGCCTCCTCCTCGGGATCGTCCGGAATCAGCGCATTGGACCGACTGGCCGGCCCATACTGCTTCTCGGCTTTGCGCCTTCGCTCCTCCCTCGCCTCAGCGCTCTCCACGTTTTCTATATAAATGCCATCTGTGAGACAGATCGTATCATAGCGCTCTGTCTGTTCTGCCCCGGAAGCACTCTGCGCTGTGTCTGCATCACCCGCGCTCCGCTCCTCCTGAGATGACAGCCTCACTGCCAGCATCTCGGGCTCCGGCACAAGCTCTGCCTCCGCCTCTGCAAGAATGCGCTCCGCCTCCTCCGGAGTCTTCGCACGCTTTGCCTTTCTCTGCGCCTCCTTCAGGAGCTTCTCATTGCTCTTTTCCCTTGCGCGTGTCTGTGCCGCAGTCTCGGGAACCGGAAGCGTGACGCCGAGCTTTGCAGCCAGAATATGCTGAAACAGTACCGTATCTATGATATAGCGCTCTCCCTGCTCTGCACCAAGTGTCTTCAGAGCCGCGTCAAACTGATCCGGAAGTGCATCCGCATAAGCTGTGATCGCCGCTGCGTCAAGCCCTCTTCCGCCGTCTCGCGTCTCGCGAAGCCAGCCGCTCAGGATTGTGCCGTCCAGCTCACGCTCCTCTTCCCCGAGTTTCAAGATGTAGCTGTGGTGTGCGAGCGCATTCTGCTCCGCACATAGCTGACAAAGTACGCTATCCTCTGAGGAGCGCTCTGCCTTTACTGCGAAGCGCTCTGTGAGATCCAGCTCAAGGGCATCCTGAACGGCAGCCTCCTGAATGGCATCCATGATCTCCTTCCGGCCGCCGCGCCAGCCGTCCTCATCCGGCAGCACTGTAAAGCCGCTCTCAGGACTATAATCCGAAATCTTTGCGTCGACAGGCGCAATATCCAGTTGAAAGAGCCCCTGCTCCTCCAAAAGCTCCTCCGCGCGCACCCTGTCAAAGCTCAGATTCTTCCCGCTTGAGAGCTCATGGGAACGAAAGAATTCCAGCGGCCAGAGCAGCGTGTTCTGCCCCGCAAAGCCCTGACGTATCGGTGCATCCTCTGCGACAGAGAGAACCTCCGCGCGCGGAAGCTGATACTGCCGATCCTTCACGCTGACAGTCACAGCCCCCTCTGCCGTCTCTTTCCGAATGCGCTGAAAGGCTTCCTCCGGTGTGAGGTAGGAGGCTTCCACTCCGTCTACCTTTGTGTTTGGAAAGCTGTGCTGCCTAAAATAAGCAGCTCCTGTGCCGTACAGAGCCAGCACAACAGCTGCCGCCGCGAGTCTGATCCTCGTCCACTTCTCCATAAATTCCCCCGTCTTACTGTTCTTTTTCAGAAGAAAAGCCCGCTCCGGAAAATATCTGTCTATCTACGGAAAGGCTCCTGCTCTGTTTTCTAAAATTTATATTTCTACTTTACCATGGAAGGTAGGCAGAGACAACCGGGAGCGCGGCCTTTCCCAAAAGTTTTTTCTTTTTCTTTACTCATTTTTTGAAGGTATGATATATTAGTGCATAAGCTCTTGCGAGGAGCACAGAGCGCATCTCGCAAGGCAACAGAAATAATCAAAAAGTAGGGGGCTGCGAAGCTGCTCACTGCGATTTGTAAGGAGGCTATCTTATGGCACTGATGATTCCGGAAAATTATGACCCGGTTCTCTCCGTCCGGGAGACACAGGAAGCAATCAAGTTTATCCGAGACCTGTTTCAGAAGGAATTCGGACGGCAGATGAATCTGGAGCGCGTGTCTGCACCGCTCTTTGTATCCCGCAGCAGCGGACTGAATGACAATCTGAATGGAATCGAGCGCCCCGTAAGCTTCGACATGCTCTCCATCCCGGGAGAGACCGTCGAGGTCGTGCAGTCCCTCGCAAAGTGGAAGCGCTTCGCCCTGAAGCGCTACGGCTACAAGCCGGGAGAGGGCATCTATACCAATATGAATGCCATTCGACGCGACGAGGATCCGGACAATCTCCACTCCTGCTACGTTGATCAGTGGGACTGGGAGCGCGTGATCCGCAGAGAGGATCGCACGAGAGAGACGCTCGAGGACACTGTACGGCGCATCTATATGGTCATCAAGCACATGCAGCACGAGGTCTGGTATAAGTATCCGAACGCCGTGTACCGCCTGCCGCGGGAGATCAGCTTCATCACCGCGGAGGAGCTGCTTCAGCGCTATCCGGACATGAGCCCGAAGCAGAGGGAAAATGCCATCACAAAGGAATATGGCGCTGTCTTTATTGAACAGATCGGTGACAGGCTCTCGAACGGAGAGCCCCACGATCTCCGCGCACCGGACTACGACGACTGGGCGCTGAACGGGGATATTCTGTTCTGGTTTGAGCCGCTGCAGTGTGCAATAGAAATCTCCAGTATGGGCATACGCGTCAGCGAAGAGTCCCTTGCAGAGCAGCTCGAAAAGGCAGACTGTCAGAACCGCCGGAAATTCACCTATCACAAAATGCTCCTGAACGGCGAGCTGCCCTACACCATCGGCGGCGGCATCGGTCAGAGTCGTCTCTGCATGCTGCTGCTGGGCCGCGCCCACGTCGGCGAGGTACAGGCGAGCATATGGCCCGAGGAAATGCGCCGCCGCTGCGAGGAACACAATATGATACTGCTGTAAAGAAGGAAGAGCCACGCGATCGCGTGGCTCTTCCTTCTTTAGATTTCACAGAAAATCCCGGCATATCTTCTCTGCCCATTGCTGATACTCTGTGAGTGTCCTGCTCTTTTTTATTTTCTTCAGTTCCCTCTCACAGCCCGGAAAGCGCGCTCCAAGATAAAACCACAGCTCCTTCATGCGGCAGAGTGTCGCATTCTCAAACTGGAAGCTCCGGCTGTAGCTCTGAAGCAGACAGTCGTGAAAGCGGCACAGTCTCTCCCTGCTGTCCTCCGGATATCCTCCCGCAAACCACGCCTCCGCGAGCAGCGGGTCACGAAGAAGCCCACGTCCCAGCATCATGTGTTCTACGGAGGGGAATTGCTCCTCTATCCTCTGAATATCCTCAATATCCAGAATGTCTCCGTTATAGCAGAGCGGCATCCGGGCCACGCGCACGGCGTATGCAAAGGCGTCCATATGAACATGCCCCCTGTAAAATTCCTTCTGTACCCGCGGATGTATTGTGAGCTCCGAGATCGGATAGCGGTTGTAGATCTCCATGAGCGCCGGAAATTCATCCGGATCGCAGCGTCCGATCCTTGTCTTCACGGAGACCGTCAGCTCCGGATCGAGCTTTTCAAAGAGCTCGTCGAAAAACGCGTCCAGCGCATCCAGCTCTGACAGAAAGCCCGAGCCCTTATTTTTTGCCGCCACCGTACCGGATGGACATCCGAGATTCAGATTGAGCTCCCGGTAGCCGCAGTCCTTCAAAAGCTGCGCTGTGTGCAGGAAGTCCTCCGCGCGGTTTGTCAGAATCTGCGGCACCAGCGGAATGCCTGCATTGTTTTCCGGCAGTATATCTCTCCGGTCCCGCTTCGTAATACCGATCCCACCGTGTCCCGGCGAAATGAAGGGACTCATATAATGTGTCACACCTCTGAAACACTGATGGAAGGCATTCCGGAACACATAGCCCGTGATGCCCTCCATCGGTGCGAGGCAGAAGCTCTTTATCATGACTTATCCTCAGTTTTTTTAGCCCCTTTCGCAAAGCGCTTCAGGAGATTCTCTGCGACGCCCTTTGCCGCCGCGGCCTTGTAGCGTCTGCGGGTATTTCCCTCAAAGGTATCCCCGATCGCAATGGCAAGCGCAGCCGTCGGCTCCGCCTTTGTCCCGATCAGCAGCTGCTCTGCCGCCTCCAGGCGGAAGGGCTTCGTCTGGATGGCTCCTGCAATCACGCGGGCCTCCGTGACGACGCCCTGTGCATCCCTCTTTAGTGCGGCCGCGAGACCGATGCGGGAGATCGTCACCTGCTCGCGGTGTCCGAGCTTCTCAAAGGCGGTCTCAAAGCCTGCCAGTGCACGGCGATCTATGATGAAGCGTGTCAGCACCTCATTGTAAGCGCGATCCGTGTCCTTCACGCCGCGGATGAACGCACGGATCGGAACGCTTCTCAGCGCGCCCGCCGGCCCCATGAGCTCCACCTTGGCATCCAGCATCCACAGCACCGGCGGAAGGTCTCCCGCCGGAGAGGCGTTGGCAACATTTCCCCCTATGGTACCCTTGTTTCTGATCTGCACGGAGCCGACGCCGCCTGCCGCCTCAGAGAGTGCTCTGAGCTCCGGATATCCGGCGAAGGCGTGCTCGACCTCCGTCATGGTCGCCATGGCGCCAATAGAAGCAGTATCCTCCGTCACGCGTATCTCCCTGAGCTCCGGAATATCGGAGAGGCTTAAGAGCTTGTCCGGCGAGAGCAGCTTCTCCCGCATCACAATGATGAGATCCGTGCCGCCCCCCAGTATGATGGAGCGCTCTGTCAGCTGGCTGAGCGCCTCCCCCAGCTCCTCAGGATTTTTCGGAATCAGACTGATGCTCATATGCCCTCCCTCAATTCTTTCGCCGCGCGCTTCACTGCGCTTATGATCTGCCCATAACCGGAACAGCGACATATATTTCCGGCGAGCGCCGTACGTATCTCCGCCTCGCTCGGCTCCGGATTCTGCATGAGCAGCGCCTTTGCGGACATAATCATCCCTGCGGTGCAGAAGCCGCACTGCACCGCAATCTCCTCGATGAAGCAGCGCTGCAGCACATCCAGCTCTCCATTCTTCTCCAGTCCCTCAATGGTCAGAACCTCGCGTCCATTGAGCTGCGATGCAAGGGTCAGACAGGCGTGAACCGCCTTGCCGTCCACAATCACCGTACAGGCTCCGCACTCTCCCTCGGAGCAGCCCTCCTTTGTCCCGGTGAGTTCCAGATCCTCGCGCAGAATATCGAGCAGTCTCCGCGTCGGCTCCGTCTCCAGAGAGGTTCTCTCTCCGTTCAATATAAAGTCCAGCCTCACCTCAGTGTTCCTCCTTGCTCAGATATTCCACGATGCGGTCCGATGACATCGGTATCATGCCCATATCGCTGTCCAGCGCCTGATTCACTGCAGCCATCACCGCGGCCGCCGACGGAACAAAGCTCACCTCTCCGATGGACTTCGCACCGAAGGGACCCTCCTTGGAGTGTCCGTCCTGAATCAGCAGCACATCAATATTCGGGAGAGCCGGCGCGTTCATCAGATGATATTTCGACAGGCTGTTCACAGAGCGTCCCTTCGGATCGATCGCAATTTCCTCCCGGAGCGCGGCGCCGCAGCCCTGCTGTGCCGCACCCGTAATCTGTGCGATGCACATCGCGCGGTTGATAGTCTGCCCCAGGTCATGCACGGCGAGATAGCTGAGCACCTTCGTAATTCCGGTCCAGGTATCCACCTCTACCTGCGCAAAGTGCGTGCCTGTGACACCCGGATTCGAGTTGTTCTGTCCGCGCTCCTCCGCAAAGATCTCCCTGCGGAGCACATTGATTGCGCCGTGTCCCACATCGCCGTAGGTAAAGCGCAGCTCGGGATCGCTCTTCGAGCGGATCACCGCTCCCTCGTAGTAGAGTGTGTCCAGCGGGCAGTCCAGAATCTCCGCCGCCCCTTCTATAATCTTCTCTCTCAGCTTCTCCGCACAGCGCTGCGCCGTCCGCCCCACGACAAAGGTACTGCGGCTCGCATAGCAGCCAAAGTCGAAGGGGGTGTTCGCGCTGTCCGCCTCCTTTAATCGGATCCGCTCCATCGGAAGATGCAGGGTCTCCGCAAGTATCATCTTAAATGCGGTCACAGAGCCGCAGCCGTGATCATGCACGCTGATATTGGCCTGCACGGAGCCATCCTCACACATCCGGAGCTCCACGCCCGCAAAGTCCTTGTAGCGCGGGAAGTAGGTATTGCCGTGGCCACCACAGCCGACCCCGGTTCCGCGCTTATAGCGCACATTCTTCGCGTTGAATTCCGCATCTGCCCGCCGCCTCTCTGCCCAGTGGAAGCGCTCCGCCCCCTGAATGAGCGACTCTCTCGTGCGTATCTCCTCCATCGGCAGCCCGGACTTATGATCCGTATCTCCCGGCAGAAGCACGTTCTTAAGCCGCAGCTCCACGGGGTCCATATTCAGCTGCTTCGCGGCCTTCTCCATGGCATGCTCTATCATAGTCGCCGCCTCCGGCCCTGTCCAGCCGCGGTAAGCGCCGGAAACCGGGGTGTTGGTGGAGACCACCCGGCCGTGCATAAGCCCGTGCGGCACGCGATAGCAGCGGAACATCTTGCCGTAGAGTGTACGAATATATGCCGCTGAATTTCCGATATATCCCCCCGCATCACTTAACAGATCCAGATCCATGCGGAGTATGCTGCCGTCCGCCCGGAAACGCGCCTTCAACACTGCGCGCATGGCGCCGCGGCATATTGTGGATCGCATCGTCTCCGCGCGGTCAAAAGCCAGCTTCACCGGACGGCGCAGCTCCTTTGCCAGCACTGCCGCAACCGGCTCAAGCATCCACTCCTGCTTTGCGCCAAAAGACCCCCCCATTGCCGCCTTGATCACGCGCACGCGGCTGTAGGGAAGCTTCAGCATATCCGCAACGACGGTACGAATTCCATGGACAGACTGATTCGGGCTCTCGATGGTGAGCTCGTCGAGATCCGGGTCATAATCCGCAATGCAGACGTGCGTCTCCATGGCGGCGTGGTGCAGACGCGCGATCTCCGTCTCCGCGACGATCTCAATCCCCTCCGCCTCATCCGGCTCCGCCTCTCCCGTCTCCAGAAAGCACTCGCTCTTCACCGGTTCCTCGCCCGGGAGACAGTTCTTCCCCTCCAGCGCCTCATCAAAACTCAGCGCGTAGGGAAGCTCCTGATACTTCACCTCAACCAGCGCAGCTGCGCGCCGTGCCGTCTCCTCATCCCGCGCTGCAACCGCACCGACTCTGTCGCCGACAAAGCGCACGTACTTCTCGAATACGTGCTCCTCCTGGGGCAGTTCATCCTGCGTCGCCTGACTGCGAAAGCGATTGAAGCGGTAATCCTCTGTGTTCAGGCAGTGAAACACGCCATACACTCCCGGCAGTGCGAGCGCTTTTCCGGCATCGACTGAGACCACGTAGCCATGCGGTATCGTGCTGAATATCATCGCGATATGTGCCATGCGCGACATGGTCTTATCTGCCGCATATTTCAGACGCCCGGTCACCTTTCCCCTGGCGTCATGGATCGGAATATCATGTCCTATCAGCTCCATGCTGCTCCTCTCTCCCTGCTCTCATAAAAAAGAGCTAAAACCACAAACTATATTGTGTTTAATCATAGCATTTTGTAATTGAAAAAGCGTTGAAGATTGACAGCTTTATTTCTTTTGTGCTAGCATGAAACCAATTTATCTGTTTCAAATCGGCATACGCTCACACAGGAGGTTCCGCCATGAAGGTCGCAGCCGTAATTGCAGCCGCCGGGCTTTCCGCCAGGATGAGAGATTTCAAGCCTCTGCTCTGCCTCGGCAGTTCCACGATCATCCACCACACCGTCTCCGCACTGCAAAGCGCCGGAGCGGAGGAGGTCATCATAGTCACCGGATATCAGAGCGCCGTTCTCATGCGGCACTTAAATTTGCCCGGCGTTATATTTTTAAAAAACGAACGTTTCGCAGAGACAGATATGCTTGCCTCCCTGCAGCTTGGCCTTGCCGCTGTCTCCCCGGAGGCGGACCGCATCTTTCTGACCCCCGGGGATATCCCTCTGGTGAAGCCTGAGACCATGCGGAAAATGCTGGCAGAGGACGCCGCTGTCGTCCGCCCACTCTTCGAGGGCCGCGGCGGACACCCTCTCCTGCTCCGGAGAGACGCCGTCCCGGCAGTGCTTGATTTCCGGGGAGACGGCGGTCTCAAGGGGCTGCTCCGCACCGGCACACTACAGCTTGCGGAGCTCGAGACCGGTGATCCCGGCATACGCATGGATGCGGATACACCACAGGACTACAAGCGGCTGCTGTGCTACGAGGCACAGCTCGCAGGGCACGGAAACCTTCGGCTCGATCTGCAGCTGAATATCGGCATGGAGGAGCTCTTTCTCACGACAGAGAGTGTACAGCTCCTCGATATGATCGCGCAGACCGGCTCCATCCAGAACGCCTGCGCCTGTATGCACATCTCCTATTCGAAGGGCTGGAAAATGGTGCAGCTCATGGAGCGCCAGCTCGGCTTTCCCGTGGTGCTTCGCACCATCGGCGGCGAGGGAGGCGGCGGCTCTTCGTTGTCTTCACGCGGCGCAGAGCTTCTGTCTGCCTACCGGAGCTTCCACCGCGAGCTCTCCGACCAGGCCGCCCGGCTCTTCGACAAACATTTCCCGGCCTGTCTCCGCGTGTCCTCAGAACGCCAGACAACGGCTGACATCGCAGAAAGAGAGACATAAATGCTGGATCAACAGAATCGGCTGATTGACTATCTGCGCATTTCGGTCACAGACCGCTGCAATCTCCGCTGCCGCTACTGTATGCCCGCGGAGGGCGTGGAGAGCCTTCCTCACGGCGAAATTCTGCGTTATGAGGAGATTCTCCGGCTCGCCCGCATCTTCTCCTCTCTCGGCATCAGAAGAATACGTCTGACCGGAGGCGAGCCGCTGGTGCGGCAGAATCTGGACCAGCTCGTGAGGGGCTTAAAACAGACGCACGGCATACGCTCCGTCTATCTGAGCACCAACGGCGTACTGCTGAAGGCACAGCTCCCCGCACTGCTTGATGCCGGGCTGGACGGCGTCAACCTGAGCATTGACACTCTGGATGCAGCGGAATTTGAAGCGCTCACGCGACGAAACGCACTCGCCGACGCACTCGCCGGGCTTCGCGCGGCACTCGCAATTCCCGGCTTTCAGGTGAAAATCAACTGTGTCCCCTCGGAACTGAACAGCGATCGGTGGTGTGCGCTCGCGGAGCTCGCAAGATCCCACAGCAATCTCGATGTGCGCTTCATAGAGCTCATGCCGCTGGGACTCGGACGAACACTCAGGAGAAAGACCGAGCAGGAGGTACTCTCCGTGCTGGAGGCACGCTTCGGCTCCTCCACCCCCTGTGCCGCAGCCCCCGGCTCCGGGCCAAGCCGTCTGGTGCGTTTCCCCGGCTTTCAGGGGCGCATCGGTTTCATCAGCGCTATGTCCCACAGCTTCTGTGAGCACTGCAACCGCATTCGCCTCACCGCCGACGGAAAGCTGAAGCCGTGCCTCTATTACAGCCATAGCATTGATCTCTGCACGCTTCTGCGCAGCAATGCGGACGACGACCGCATCCGCAATGCCATCGCGCAGGGCATACACGAAAAACCGATGGCGCATCACTTTTCAAACGCGGCCCCGGAAACGGCAGACAGCAGTGAGCTTTGTCCGAATGAAGGCGAGTCGCGGCTCATGAACCAGATCGGAGGCTGAGTATGGACTGGTATCCGCTCTGGAACTCGCTTCGCATCTCACTGATCTCTGCCGGGATCATCTTTTTTGTCGGGATTTTCGCGGCGCACGCTATCGCGGCGGCACCGCGCATCGTGAAGGGACTGCTGGATGTCATTCTCACACTGCCGCTGGTACTTCCCCCCACTGTGGTGGGGTATCTCCTGCTGCGTCTGCTCGGACCCAGACAGCCGCTCGGCGCGTGGGTACTCTCTCACTTTCAGCTGCGGCTCACTATGAACTGGTGGTCCGCCATCTTTGCGACCTGTGTTGTGATCTTCCCCCTGATGTACCGCACTGCGCGGGGAGCCTTCGAGAGCTTTGATGAGACGCTCGCAGATGCCGCCAGAACGCTGGGACGCTCTGAGCGCTGGATCTTCTGGAGAGTCAAGCTCCCCTGCTGCCGCCAAGGAGTACTCGCCGGAACCGTACTCGCCTTTGCAAGAGCTCTCGGAGAATACGGCGCGACCTCCATGATTGCAGGCTACACCCCGGGGCGCACCGCCACCATCTCTACAACAGTCTATCAGCTATGGAGGACCAACAGCGACGCGGAGGCTTTTCTCTGGGTGATGGTGAATATCGCCATCTCCACAGCAGTGCTGCTCTGCGTCAACATGCTGGAACAGAGCAGCCGCAGGCGGCAGAGGAAGGAGGCAGCACATGACGCTCTCCGTTGATATCGAAAAAAAGTTCGGCAGCTTTGAACTGCAACTCTCCTTCACTGCAGCAGAGGGCGTCACCGGTATACTCGGAGCCTCCGGCTGCGGCAAGAGCCTGAGCTTAAAGTGCATCGCCGGACTCATCACACCGGATCGCGGGCGTATCACGCTGAACGGGCGAACGCTCTTTGACTCCGCACGAGGCATCAACCTCCCTCCGCAGAGGCGCGCAGTCGGCTATCTGTTTCAGCAGTATGCGCTCTTTCCCCATATGACCGTCAGAGAAAATATCGCCGCCGGTCTGCACCACTTAAATCACCGTGAAAAGCAGGCGGAGACGCTGCGCCTCCTTAAGCTGTTCCAGCTGGAGGAGCTTTCAGAGCTTCGCCCGGCGCAGCTCTCCGGCGGACAGCAGCAGCGCACCGCACTTGCGCGCATCCTCGCGAGCCGCCCCGAGGCACTTTTACTGGATGAACCCTTCTCCGCGCTGGACAGCTATTTAAAACAGCAGGTGGAGCTCACACTCTTTCAACAGCTCCGGGACTTCTCCGGCCCCATACTCCTTGTGTCCCACAGCCAGCAGGAGATACGGCGGCAGTGTTCACACGTGTGTGTCCTGCACAAGGGACATGCACAGCCCATGCAGACGACAGCAGAGCTCTTCTCTGCTCCGGAGACACTCTCCGCCTGCTGTCTCTCCGGCTGCGAAAATCTGAGTCCGGTGCATCTGCTTCCCGGACAGCGCGCGGAGAGTGCCCTCTGGGGCGCCGTTCTCACCTTGCCCCATTCCTGCCCGCCCGATGTCTGCTATGTCGGCATCCGCGCAGGAGCCCTCCGGCTCTGCACCGCCCCCGGTGTAAACCGCATTCCCTGCGTCCCCCTCACGCGTCCCTTCTCTGACGGCGAGGCGACAGAGCTCCTGCTCTCCACGCCCGGGGGCAGTGCCCCGGAGCAGCTGCTCCGGCTGCGCTGCACGAAGGAGCTTCCCGCACTGAGCGGACCGCTCTACGTCGAGCTGCCGCCGGATGCACTGCAGCTCCTCAGAGCCGATATCTGAGATCAGACAGCGAAACGGACCACATTTCCCGCATTCTGAGTGTTTTTCATGTGAAGCACAGCGTTTTCAACTAAAATTAAACTCTTTTTCGTTAAAGTATAGTTAAATATTGTTGGCATTCTTAAACTGTGAGGTGAAATATGGAAGCACTTGTACTGAATGGTCACAATCTGACTCTGGAAGGCCTTCGTCAGGTCGCCTATGAGGGCCGGGAGGTCGCAATCGCACCGGAGGCGCTGGAGCTCGTGGATCGCGCGAGAGAGGTTCTCTTCCAGATGGCAGGCGAGGGAAAGCCCGTCTACGGTCTGAACCGCGGCGTCGGCTGGAACAAGGACAAGGAGTTCGATCAGGACTTCTTTGAGACCTACAACCGCAACCTGATCAACAGTCACTCTCTGGGGATTGCCCCCTACGCTTCAGTGGAAGAGGTTCGCGCGACGCTCTGCATCCGTCTGAATGCGGCGCTCTGCGGAAGCACCGGCATCTCCTCGGAGATCCTGAAGCTCTATATGGAATTTCTGAACCGCGGCATCCATCCGCGCATTCCACAGCGCGGCTCCATCGGCGAAGGCGATATCACAACGCTCTCCCTCATCGGCCAGAGCATGATTGGCCAGGGCGAGGTGGAGTACAAGGGACGCTACATGCCCGCAGCACAGGCACTCGCCGCTGAGGACATGAAGCCGGCTGTGCTCGGCCCGAAGGACGGTCTCTCCATCGTCTCCTCCAACGCACAGGGCGAGGCGATGACCGCTGTCCTCTACTATCAGTGCAGGGAGCTCGTAGACATGGCAAACGCTGTCTTCTGTCTGAGTCTTGAGGGCCTGAACGGCGGTCTCCAGCCGCTCGGCGCAAAGGTCAATGAGCTGAGAGGGCTGGCAGGACAGATCCGTGTTGCAGAGCAGTGCCGCAGCTTCCTCGCGGGCAGCTATCTCGAGCAGCCCGACCCGAAGCGCGCGCTTCAGGATCCGCTGAGCTTCCGCTGCGCAAGCGGTGTGCACGGGACTGTGCTGGATGCCATGGAATTTATTGAAAAATACATGCAGATCCAAATGAATGCAACGGATGACAACCCCTGCATCCTGATTGACGAGGGCGATACCTCCGTCAGCCAGAACTTTGAGACCACAACGCTGGCTCTCGGTGTCGAGATGCTCGCCAATGCCCTGAACCATGTCTCAAAGTGCATCTGCTACCGCACAATTCATCTCGCGGACCCAGCATTTACCGGGCTGTCCCGCTTCCTGACTCCGGCAGATGTAAAGACCATCGCCTACGGCACAATCCAGAAGGTCTACACTTACCTCGACTCCGAGAACCGCATGCTCGCAAATCCGAGCTCCATGGACTTCATCGCAGTCGCCGGCTCCATCGAGGATCACGCAAGCAACCTTCCTCTCGCCTGCTCCAAGGCGCTGAAAATTGTCGATAACCTCCGCTACATGCTTGGCATCGAGCTGATTCACGCCGCACAGGCGATCGATCTTCGCAGCAAACCGCAGCTCGGCAAGGTGACAGAAGCTGTCTACCACGCATTCCGCAGAGAGATCAGCTTCCTGAGCGAGGACAGAAACTTAAGCTACGACATCGAGACCGCTTACCGCTTCATCCTTGAGGGGCGCCTCATGAAGGCCATCCGGGACGCGGAGAACTGAGTTACACTGCATCCGAAAAACAAAAAGCTGATTTATTTTCAGATTCTTGCAAATCAAATCGGGCAGACTTCGGTCTGCCCGATTTGATTTGCTTATTTGCTTAATTCTGTTCCGAATAGACCTGTTCTGTCCCGGAGACGCGCGCCTTGTTTTTTTTTGCTTATTATTATATGATAAATAACCAAAACCTTATATTGTTTTGGCAGCGTGAAATCAGACCAGTCAGCGAGAGGAGGTGCATCATGGGTATTTTATCTGTCAACATACTCGGAATTCCTTCGATTGAACTGGATGGCAAGGCTGTCATTCTGCCTTATCGCAAGGCGGAGGCTCTGCTCTATTATCTTATCATGAAGCAAAAGGTCGCCCGAAGTGAGATGATAGGACTGCTATGGGCGGACTCCGATACCAATACCGCTCAGAGAAATCTTCGACATGCAATCTACACGCTCCGTAAAACTCTGGGCATGGATATTTTTCTCTCCGGGCAGCGCACTCTGCTCACCCTGGATCCGGCGCTCCCGCTTCGTTCTGACGTAAATGAATTCATGAACGGTGGTGCACTCTCTCTGTACCGCGGAGAGTTTTTAAAGGGCTTCGCCCTCCACCAGGCAGGGTATTTTGAGGACTGGCTCACTGAACAGCGAAACCTTTTTCAGATTCAATACCTGAAGCGCCTCCTCGCCGCCCAGAAAGACGCCCTGCAAAATGGAGATCTCTCCCTTGCAGAGCAGTATGGACTGAAGCATCTGGAAATTGATCCCCTGGATGAGGATGCAACTGTCACACTCATGCGGGTCTACGCCGCAGAAAGGCAGTATCGAAAGGCAATCGAGCTCTACCACAGACTGTCACAGCTCCTCTCCGAGGAGTTTGGCATATCCCCCTTAAAGAGCAGTTCCCAGCTGTACTACGGCATCGTAGACCAATGGAATTCCTCTTCGACAGGACGGGAAGATCGCGCAAATGAAACGCTTCTGATCGGAAAGGAAAGCGCGCTGAAAAAACTGCTTGCCCTCTGCCGCACACCCGAGAGTCTTGGTGGTATCTCCTCAGCCCTCATTGAAGGTGAAGCCGGTGTCGGAAAGAGCTGTCTGCTGAATCATCTGCTCACACACTTTGACTTCTCTGACCGCCTGGTCCTGAAGAGCTACTGCTATCCCTCTGAGCAGGAGACAGCATTTGCTCCCTGGAATTCTATCATGCTCTCACTTATGGCAGAACTGGAGAGCGGAAAAATATCCGTATCGCAGTCTGTGCTTCGTGCAGCCTCCAGTCTCTTTCCCTGCCTCTCTGTGGATTCGCACTCAGATATAGAGCCCGCCGGACACTACGCGCTTCACCCGAACTATCAGGCTTCACTGGAAAGTGTCATACTCCTGCTTGCCGTGATATCACAGCACAATCCCCTCCTTCTTGTATTCGAGGACATTCACTGGATGGATACAGGAAGCGCCAGTCTGCTCGGACTGCTGCTGCGCAGACTGCGTGCCCCCCAGCTAACCGTGCTCTGCACAGCTCGCACCATCGTACCGGAGCACATCTCCAGGCTGATACGCACTGTGGAGCAGGACAAGCTGATGGAGCGGCTTCTCCTAAAAAATTTTAACCGGAGTGAGACAGAGCGCTTCATACGGGCAAGCCTCAGTGATTATAGCGCAGACAGACAGCTGAACGATATCTACCGTGCCACAGAGGGCAATGCGCTGCTGCTCGTGCAGCTCGTGAATTCCTATCTGGAAGGTGCTGAGCCGGACAAGGTTCCGGACGACCTGGAAAAGCTGATGGACTACCGCCTCGCAAATCTTTCATCGGATGAACGCAAGGTGCTGGATCTTATCTCAGTCTTTACTGACTGGGCGAAGCTCGATACGCTCACTGCCATACTTACCATGGGCACGCTGGAGCTCACCTACACCTGCCACCAGCTTTGTCAGCGCATGCTGCTTCAGGAATCCTTGAAAAATGGTGAGCTGAGTTATGCTCTCGCTCATGAAAAAATCAAGTCTATACTTGTGCAGCAGCAGTCCGAGTCCGCGCGACGTATCCTCCATCTGCGTGTCGCTCAGCAGATGGAGCTGCAGCTCTCTGCACAGAGAACTCCTGTCTATGACAGACTGATCTACCACCTCTCCGAGGGTGGCGATAAAATCAATGTCTTCCGCTATCGTGTGCTGGCACTGAATGCCTACACCGGACTTACCTACGCTCTCCTTCCCACGCTGCGGGAACTTTCCGACGATGAGAATCCGCGGACAGAGGATCCGTTGCATACAGATTCACTGTCACTGTCCGACTACATTCACACATTGGAGAAGGAACTCGCCGCGCTGCGGCTCAACACAGCCCAGAACAGCATACTCGACAGTTCTGAGCTGATCCTGCTTCACTCCAAGAGCCGCTGCTGTATTTACGGTGGAAATTACAGGGAGGGACTCCCCACCATCGAGCAGCTCATCGAGCGCGCTACCGCTCTCCAAGACACAGACATGCTCGTGCGTGCGCACCTGCAGTACATCTATTATGGTATACAGATCTACGATCGCAGGGTGATGAAAACACATCTTGAGGCGGAACAGGCTCTCCTCACGGGGCGAAGGCTCAGCGTGGAGTATGGTGTTTACCTGCGCCTGTCCGGTCTTCTGAAACTGATGTATGCAAGGTATCGCGAGGCAAGGGAACTTCTGGATGAATCCGTACAGCTCTTCCAGGCTCTGGATAGCGACGGACATATGCAGTATGAAATCCATATTGCGGGAGCCTATAACTACATCGCCGAGAGCTATCGCCTTGAGGGCAATTATAAAGCTGCCTTTGATTACTACGACAGAGCCATACGCCACAACCGGAGTCTCGGCTACTACCCGGGAACAGCGGTCTTTTTCACCAACTGTGGTGTGGCTGCCTTTCAGTCGGGTGACAGGACGCGCGCGCGGCTGCAATTTGAGCATGCGCGACGCATCTATACCTCCTCACACGAGTACAGCGGCTATCCCATCGCGCTGAGCTATCTGGCATTTTTTGCTGCCGAGGCAGGAAACTATCACGAGGCCGCATCCAAACTACGAGAGGCTCATAAAATCAGCGATCGCATGGGCTCTCCCTGGTGGAAGGGCATTGCTCTCTTCCTCTCCTGGCGCATACGCATGCTGCCGGCGCTGAGTCAGGAGGCCCCGGAGGAGCTCCATGCACTCTGGCCCGCAGACCCTGCAGAACACTGCCGTCTCTGCCTCTCTTATCTGAAGCAGATGCAGCCCATCCCGGAAACTTCAGAAATAGAAAATGCGCTGAAACAGCTCACAAATGACCTGCCTTCCTGACGGAAAAGGAGCGATCTACACATCATTCAGATGTATAGATCGCTCCTTTTATTCTGTACTTTTTAATTCACCGGAGTATTACGCGCTTCCGGAATCACAAGTGACTAACAAATGCTGCTTACTCCTCAGGTTCCTCTGCAACCTTATCAATAAAGAAGACCTTGATGAAGGAAACAATCTGAAGCATGAAGACAAAGAGTACCAGGAATCCACCGGCTGTAGCCAGCGCCTTGACACCGTCAACACCCTGGGCACCGCCACCGAAGGCAGCCATGATGATAGCAACCGTACCGATTACGATACCCCAGAGAACCTTGATCTGTCTCGGCGGCTCGGAACCGATCGGAACGTCCTTCACGCACATGGAACCGACGTTGGTCAGAGTCGCATCTGCTGCAGTGACGAAGGAGATAACAATGATAAGAATATTAACCGGAATTACAATATGTCCCAGACCAAAGGGCAGGTGCTTCAGGAACTCCCAGAGCGCCATGACTGCGCCGCCTGCATTCAGGGCCGCAACAAGATCAGCACGACCGCTCATCTGCATCTCCAGCGCGCTGTTGCCCCAGATGCCGAACCACACCAGTCCGAATACAGAGGGAAGGATCCAGTTAACAACAAGGAACTCGCGAACGGTGCGGCCGCGGGACATCATTGCAAGGAAGATACCCGTAACCGGCGCATATGCGATCCAGCAGGACCAGTCAAAGAGGGTCCAGGAACGAGTGAGTGCGGTTCCGCCGATGTCAATCGGATCAAGACCCCAGAGCCAGAAATTATCCAGCCACACAGCGAGACCTGCAGTGCTGTTTCTCAGAATGAAAAGTACCGGACCGGTGACAAGAAGCAGAATGAGAAGGCCATAGTAGAACCACGCATTCAGACTTCCGAGCGTCTTCAGTCCCTTGTCCATTCCAATGTAGGAGGAGAAGGTGAAGAGCGCGATCAGAACCACACCGATGACGATAAAGAGCACCAGATTGTCCTGAACGCCATAGGTGCGAAGACCGGTCACGACAAGAGTAATGCACATCGCGAGACCACCGCAGATACCGACGCCCAGTGCCAGCATGGAGAGACAATCAATTGCTGCTGCAAGCACACCCTTGGTGATGCGCTCACCGAAGACCGGCTTCAGTGTCGCGGTAACGTTCAGCTTCTGTCTCTTATTGAAATAGAGATACGCTACGAGCACACCGCAGAGTGCATAGATCGCATACGGCATGAAAGTCCAGTTATAAAAGCTGCGGCCCATTGCAAAGCGGGCGGCCTCCTCGGAGAAGGGCTCAATACCGACCTGATCCAGCTCTCCCCATACGTTTCCGAAGTAGATGATGGGCTCATTGACGCCCCAGGTGACGATACCAGTCGCAACACCACCCGTTAGAGTCATCGCAAACCAGGTCCAGAAGGGGTATTTCGGCTGCGCGTCCTTGCCTCCGAGGCGAATGCTCCCGACCTTGGAGAGGCAGATCACAAGCACAAGAACAGTGCTGCCCGTCACAACATACTGGTAAAGCCATCCAAACGTGTCCAGAGACCAGTTAAAGAAGGCCATGGACGCTGAGGTCAGCGCCTGATTGTTGGTGACTCCGATGATTGCGGCAATTGCAAAGAGAATAATTCCCGGAACAAATACGTCCCAGCGAATATTATCCTTGTAATCGCCTTTCTTTGGGGGATTGCTGTTCATACTCATAAATTCCCTACCACCTTTCTTTGTCTTATAGCCCTTTTGCCGAAGTATTCGGCTGCAGCGCCACATTTCACTGCATAATTTAGCACAAATGTGTCAAAAAAACGTTGAAACGATTATAAATCCTTTATAATTATCATCATTTATTTACGAATAGTCTCTGGGGTAAACTTGATTTTTTTAGTAAACTATAACAAATGACGTACTGTACAGATCTACTTTACAGTAAAAGCTCTCCCATAGCACAGCTGTCCCGGCCCGCGCAAAAAACGCGCGGGTCGGGACAGCCAATGATATCAGTACAACTTTATATTTAAGCCTTTGCGGCTCCCTGCTTCAGCTTGAACATCGCCCGCTTTCTGAGCATCGGATCCAGAATCTTCTTCCGTATTCTCAGATTCTCCGGCGTCACCTCGAGGAGCTCATCCGTATCAATAAACTCAAGGCACTGCTCAAGGCTCATCACCTTCGGCGTGACGAGCTTCAGCGCCTCGTCCGCGCTGGAGGAGCGGGTGTTGGTGAGCTTCTTGGTCTTGCAGACATTCACCTCCACATCCTCGGATTTTCCGCTCTGACCGATCACCATACCGGCATAGACCTTTACGCCCGCACCGATGAAGAGCTGCCCCCTCTCCTGCGCCTGAAAGAGACCGTAGGTGATAGCCTCACCGCTCTCGTAGGCGATGATGGAGCCTGTCTTTCTGTAGAACATCTCCCCCTTGAACGGACCATAGCCCTCAAACTCCGTGTTCAGGATACCATTCCCCTTCGTATCCGTCATGAACTCTCCGCGATAACCGATGAGACCGCGCGAGGGAATGCTGAACTCGATGCGGGTGTAGCCGCCGTGAATCGGTGTCATCCCGACCAGCTCTCCCTTTCTTCCGCTGAGCTTCTGGATCACCGCACCGGAGAACTCGTCCGGGACATCGACATAGGCGATCTCCATCGGCTCCTCTCTGCGGTTCCGCTCATCGTAGCGGTAGATCACCTCCGCCTTGCTGACTGCAAACTCGAATCCCTCGCGCCGCATATTCTCAATGAGCACAGAGAGATGCAGCTCTCCCCTGCCGCTGACCTTGAAGCAGTCCGGGCTCACCTCCTCTACACGGAGGGAGACGTCTGTATTCAGCTCGCGGAACAGGCGCTCACGGATATGTCTGGAGGTGACGTAGCTCCCCTCCTGCCCCGCCAGCGGGCTGTCATTGACCATGAAATTCATGGAGATCGTGGGCTCAGAGATCTTCTGGAAGGGAATGGACTCCGGGTTCTCCGGGCTCGTGATGGTATCCCCGATGTGCAGATCCGAGATGCCTGAAATTGCCACGATGGAACCGACTCTGGCCTCCTTCACCTCGACCCGGTTCAGCCCCTCATACTCATAGAGCTTACCAATCTTCACGCGGCGCAGCTTGTCCGGCTCATGGTGATTTACAATTGCGCACTCCTGATTCACGCGGATCACACCGTTGTCCACCTTGCCGACACCGATGCGGCCCACATACTCATTGTAGTCGATGGTGCTGACCAGAAGCTGCGTATGGGCATCCGGATCCCCCTCCGGCGCCGGGATGTGCTCCACAATCGCCTCAAAGAGCGGAGTCATGTCCATATTTCCGTCATTAAGATCCTTCCGGGCCCAGCCGCTCCGGGCACTGGCAAAGATAAATGGGCACTCCAGCTGATGGTCGTTTGCATCGAGATCCATGAGAAGCTCCAGCACTTCATCGATTACCTCATCGGGACGCGCCTCCGGACGGTCACACTTGTTTACACAGACAACAACATCCAGCGAGAGCTCCAGTGCCTTTTTCAGCACGAAACGGGTCTGGGGCATGGTTCCCTCAAAGGCATCCACCACGAGCACCACGCCGTTCACCATCTTCAGCACGCGCTCCACCTCGCCGCCGAAATCTGCGTGTCCGGGCGTATCAATGATATTGATCTTCGTCCCTCTATAATTCACCGCTGTATTTTTGGAAAGTATCGTAATGCCGCGCTCGCGCTCTATGTCATTGGAATCCATCACGCGGTCCACAAGCTCCTGATTCTCGCGGAAGATACCGCTCTGCCGCAGCAGCTGATCCACCAGGGTTGTCTTGCCGTGATCAACGTGGGCAATAATCGCAACGTTTCTCACATCATCTCTCGTAATTCTCATAAAAACCTCTCTGTTCTTCCCTTCTGTCGCCTCAAACAGCGCACTCCGGCTCTCTGCCGACGCTATTCACAAAATATTAGTTTACTACCTGTAGACCTTCTATGCAAGTCCCGGCTTTACAATACCGAACCTTCTGAATCTCCTCCGGCAGCACGCGCCCTGCACTCTGCTCGGAGACCCGCGCGATGATCTGTTCTGCCTTTTCCTCCGGCACAAGGAGGGTCATGCTGACCGCCTCGCCAAATTCCGTCTCCATAACAGAGAGCATCTCCTCCTCGGCGAGATACTGGAGCTTCCCGTAGAAGCTGTAGTCTGTGCTCCAGCGTATCAATCTGCCCCTGAGCCGCTCCGAGAAGAGCGAGGCATCCAGCGCGGCCGCAGCCGCGGCACTGTAAGCCCGCACCAGTCCGCCGGTTCCGAGCAGTATTCCGCCGAAATAGCGCGTGACAACCACACAGACATCCCGCAGCCCCTTCTTCCTGAGCAGCTCCAGCATGGGTAGCCCGGCGGTCTTCGCCGGCTCTCCGTCGTCGGAGAATTTCTCCACTGCTCCGTCCTCCCCGGTAATATAGGCGTAACAATTGTGCCGCGCCTCGCGGTGCTGCTTCCGGACCCCGGCAAGAAAGGCAATCGCCTCCTCCTCCGACTTCACCGCCGCCACCCGGGCGATAAAACGCGACTTTTTCTCCGTGATCTCCGCCTCTCCGCCGCGCAGGCAGAGCAGCGCTTTCTTCTCATTTTTCTCCATATTCTCTCACTTCGCCGTATTTTTTTAATAAATTCTTATATTTTTTGCAATTATTTGGGGCCTCTCTCCCACTTTCGCCTGAAATATATGGAAACAGCGGCCCTCTGCTGTGGCATTCCCATAGGAGGAATGGTATACTAGGAGCACTTACAATCATTTTAAGAAAAGAGGCACTTGCGTGAATTTTGGCAGACAGTCCGTGGAGCAGACTCTTCAGAAAGCCTCCTCCAACGCAGAAAAGTACAGAAGCTTTGCAGCTCTGGCTCTGGCCCGGGCTCTCTTCATCTGTGCCCTGTTCTTCACAGCGCTGTTCCTCGCCTGTGCTGCAGGCGCCGTAAAGGGTATCATCGCCTCTGCTCCGGAACTGAGACCGGACAGTATCACTCCCATGGGCTTTGCGACCTCCGTCTACGACAGTGAGGGCAATCTCACAGAGACACTGGTCATGGCGGGCTCCAACCGTGAGGAGGCAAGCTTTGAGGAGCTTCCCCAGGATCTTATAGATGCCTTCGTCGCAATTGAGGACGCCCGCTTCTGGCAGCACAACGGCATCGATACACGTTCCATTATGCGTGCGGTGGCGGGGGTCGTCAAGGGTGACTCCTCCTCCGGCGGCGGCTCCACCATCACCCAGCAGCTTATCAAGAACAACGTCTTTAACGGCGGACGCGAGAAGACCTTCGGTGAAAAATTGCAGCGAAAGCTCCAGGAACAGGCCCTTGCGCTTCAGCTCGAGAAGCAGATGGACAAGCAGCTCATTCTCACAAACTATCTGAACACCATAAATCTCGGCAACAATGCACTGGGCGTGAAGGTCGCCGCCCGCCGCTACTTTAATAAAGAAGTTTCAGATCTCACGCTTTCCGAGTGCACTGTGCTTGCGGGCATCACGCAGAATCCCAGCCGCCTGAATCCCATCTCCGGGCAGGAGGCCAATGCAGAAAAGAGAAAAGTCATTCTCCGCTATATGCTGGATCAAGGCTATATCACGAAGAAGGAGCAAACAGAGGCCCTCTCGGACAATGTCTACGAGAGGATACAGAACGTAGATCTCATTACAAAGGAAAAGGCGACTCACGTCTACAGCTACTTCACAGACGAGCTGATTGATCAGCTGCTCTCTGACTTCAAGGAGAAATTCGGCTACAGCGACACACAGGCGCATAAGCTCCTGTACAGCGGCGGACTCTCCATCTACACGACGCAGGATCCGAAGCTTCAGAGCATTGTTGACAGCGAAATCAACGACCCGTCCAATTATGCAGTCACCAAATATTCCCTCGAATACCGCCTGTCCATTGAGGACGCACAGGGAGAAAATCAGAACTACAGCGAGAGGGATCTGTTCCGCTGGCATGAGCAGGAGTCAGGAGAGTCCTTTGACGGTCTCTATCCCAGCGAGGCGGCCGCGCGGGCAGACGCGACAGCTTACAGGGACTCGGTGCTTCTTAGCAGCGACAAAGTACTCGGCGAGACTCTGCACATTATACTGGAACCACAGGATTCCTTTGTGCTCATGGAACAGCGCACCGGGCAAGTGAAGGCGCTCTCCGGCGGGCGCGGTGAGAAGACCGCTTCGCTCTCCTTAAACCGTGCCTCAGACGTATTCCGTCAGCCCGGCTCCACCTTCAAGGTACTCTCCTCCTTTGCCCCGGCGCTCGACGCCTGCGGACAGACGCTCGGCTCTGTATACTACGACGGTCCCTATGAGGCCAATGGCAAGCAGTTCAGAAACTGGTACGGCAGCGACAGATATCTCGGCTGGTCCAGCATCCGGGACGGTATTGTGTATTCCATGAATATCGTCGCAGTGCGCTGTCTGATGGAGACCGTCAGCCCGCAGCTCGGGGCGGAATACGCAAGAAAGTTCGGCATCAGCTCCCTCACGGATACCGACTACAATCCCTCCATGGCACTTGGCGGCCTCACGAAGGGCGTCAGCAATCTGGAGCTCACGGCAGCGTTTGCCTCTATCGCGGACGGAGGAACCTACTCAAAGCCTGTATTCTACACCAGAATTCTGGATCACAACGGCAAGGTTCTGATCGACAACACAGCGGAACAGCACCGCGTCCTGAAGGAGAGCACCGCCTTTCTCCTGACCGACGCCATGGCGCAGTCCATGCTTCCGAACCGCAAGTTCGCGCAGGGCGGAACCAACATCAACTCCACCAGTACCCGTGCAAAGATTCCGAACATGAGCTGCGCAGGGAAATCGGGAACCACCACCAACAATGTGGACGTGTGGTTTGTCGGCTTCACCCCCTACTACACGGCGGGTATCTGGGGCGGCTGCGACGAGAACCAGCCGCTCAGCGCGGGCAATGGAGGAAATTCCTATCACAAGGACATCTGGAGAAAAATCATGGAGCGCATACACGCAGATCTGAACGACACCGGCTTTCCGGTTCCGGAGAGCATCGTACAGGCGCAGATCTGCCGCAAATCCGGAAAGCTGCCGGTACGCGGCGTGTGCAGCAGCGATCCGCGCGGAGATGCAGTCTACACGGAATACTTCGCGCGCGGCTCCATACCCTCGGAGATGTGCGACAAACACAGAACCGTCACAGTGTGCGCTGAGTCCGGCCAGCTTCCAAACAGCTACTGCCCCTCCACTGCAAATCGCGTGGTCATGGTAACTCCTGAGAGCGAGGTCGGTACAGACGACTCCACGCTGAGCGTATATAGCCACTGCACCATCCACAGCGCACAGACGCAGGAAAGCACAGTGCAGTCCTCCGAAGCGCCCGGAAGCGGAGCAGTCATCGGACTTCCGCCAGGACAAAGCGAGACACAGGCCCCCTGAAGCGGCCTGTGTCTCGCTTTGTCCTGCGTTTTTTCCATATTTCTCAATATCCCCGCTCCGTCTTCGCCTGCGTGGCAAGCTCCGTATCCGGGAAACGCATAATCACCTCTCCAAAGAGATTGTTCGCATTCTGAATATCGTTCTGCTGCTTGTAGGCCATAGCCTTTTTGAACAGCGCAGCCGTATAGTCCGGATTGATAGCGAGTGCCTTGTCGTAATAGGAAATGGCCTTCTCATAATCTCCGCTGCCATAGGCGAGCTCCCCCTGCTGATAGAGACTCGAGTAGCCCTCTGCACGCATCTTATCTGCGATGGAATTATAGATCGCAGTCACAGAGACGCCGCTCTCGTCGTCGATATCCGTGAGCTGCGCTGCATCGATCATCGCAAAGAGATCTGCTGCGTGTGCATAATTATCACTTCTGTAATCATTCAGTATGCCGATCAGTCTCTGATACTGTGAGAGCTTGTAGGTATAGCTCTCCTCTATGGTGTTCAGCTGATTTTGCAGTTCATCCCGCTCCGTCTCCACAGCTCCGCCACTGCCCCGCGCCTCCGCGAGAGCATTATTCGCCTCTGAGAGCTGCTCACTCACGGAGATGAGCTCCTCATTGTGTGCGCGCCGGAGCTCCGCCTGCTTCGTCGGAAGATAGAGAAAAAATACCGCCGCAGAACCGATCAAAAGACCGATTCCGATATTCAGTATGGTCTGCCATCCCGTGCTCTCCCGGTAAGTAGAGGGGATAATCACATCATCCCCCGAAAGCTTTTCAGCCTCCCGCAGCTCTCGCTGTTCCGCCACCGCATCTGTTCGCGCCTGCTCCCGGCTCTGCTCAATTGAGAGCGCCTCCCGCACCTCTGCGAGATAGCGCACAGCGTCAGAATTGCCGCGATCCGTCCTGAGAAGCCGGAGCAGATGGAGTTCTGCCTTCCTCCATTCCCCCGCCTGCATGCAGAGCAGGGAGAGCAGCAGCCCGGCCCGGGTATAGTTCGGATACTGCGCCACCACTCCGGAGAGCAGATGCAGCGCCGTATCATGGCTTCCGTTCTTTGAGAGCTCCAGCGCGAGATTGTACTGCTCTGCCATGCGCGCGTAGAACCTGAGTCTTCCGTTTCGTTTGCGGATATCCTCCAGATACCAGGCGGCGCGGTTGTCCTCCGGCTTTAGGTTCAGGCTCAAAACCCACTGCACCAGTGCGTCCCCGACCTCTCCCAGCTCAAAGAAGATGAGACCCAGCAGATTTCTCGCGTCCGTAAGCTCCTTATTCAGCTTCAGCGCGCGCTTTAAGAGCGGCACGGCTCCGGAGAGATCCCTGTCTCTGGCCCGCAGCAGTGCGCGGTTATAGCAGCTGTTTGCAGCTCTCTCACAGCGTCGAAGCGCAGTCGTCATCCCTTCTTCTCCTCAGCTCCGCCCTTCAGAATCTCGATCATGATATCCTTCAGATCCGTCAGATCACTCTGAACGATCGCATCCTCCACAGCGGAGATATCCAGACTGGACTTAAAATTCCTGATCTCTTCATCGTAATTGATCATTTCTGACTCCTCTCGGCAGCGAGTATCTCTCCCACAAGGTAGAGCGAGCCCGCGCCAAAAAGTATTTCATCTTCAGAGCGCTCTGCTCTCGCCCTGCGCCAAGCTTCCGCAACGGAGGCGTACTCCCGCACGTCCGCCACACCATCCGTGCGGTACAGCCGCGCGAGCTCCGAGGCATCTGCGGCGCGGTAGGAATCCAGCGGAGCGACGTAAACTCTCACGGGCTGAAGCGCTTCTGAGAAAGCAGCGACCACATGGCGAAGATCCTTGTCACTCACCGCACTTGTCAGCAGCACCGGCTTTTTCCTTCTTGCCTCACAGAGCCCGCGCGCAGCCTCCGTCATGGCGCGGACACCGTCTTCGTTGTGTCCTCCATCCAGAAAAACATTCGGGTATATCTCATCCATGCGTCCCGCCCAGTGTGTCCTCCGCACAGAGTCCTCAAAGAGCTGTGCGCTGTCTTTCCTTCCCTGCCAGAGTTCCGGCTGCTTCTTAAGGAGCTCAAAGACGCGCTTTGCAAGCGTCGCGTTCTCCCTCATATAGCGCGCGGGAAGAAAAGAGAAGCTCTCCTCAATATCCTTGACTGCAAGCGCAGGAGCCCCCATGAGCTCCGCCTGCCTCCGTATGACTTCAGCCGTCCCGGCTCGTCTGGCATCATAGACGATCGGTACCCCCGGCTTAATAATGCCGGCCTTCTCCGCTGCGATCTTTTCCACCGTATCACCCAGATACTGCATGTGATCGAGGCTGATGCTGGTGATTACGGTCATGATCGGCGCGCAGGAATTGGTCGCGTCCAGGCGCCCGCCGAGCCCTGTCTCCAGCATCACGACATCAACATCCGCCTCCTGAAAAATGAGCATCGCCATATAGAACAGAAACTCAAAGTAGGCAGGAAAGCTTCCTCCCTCCTTCTCCCACTGCTCTCCGAGCAGCTTCACCCGCTCTGCGGCTGCCTGAAAGCGCTCCGGGGAGACAGGCACATTGTCGATCAGAATTCTCTCCCTTATATCGACGAGATGCGGGGATATGAAGGTACCCGTGCGAAGTCCTGCGTCAAGAAAGGCCTGCGTCAGATAGGCGCAGACAGAGCCCTTGCCATTCGTTCCGGCGACATGGATGATCTTCAGCTGTCTGTCCGGCGCGCCGAGCCGGTCCAGAAAGCGCCTCACCTCCGGTACGCTGTTCTTTTTGTCCCCCCACATCGGAAGATCCTCCGGAAAATGCTTTCCAGTATTCATGAAGCTCCTCTCCTGCCCGCGAGGCGCAGCCGTCCTCTCAGAACTGCTGCGCCCTGCGGCAAGTCCGTTTATTTTCCTGAGAAATGCGGATGAAGGCATTTCCCGTGCCGAATTTGCACCGCGAAGCAGCTTTTCTCATGCAAATCCATGTATGTTGACCAAAAGTTTCTGAGATAGCAATGATTGCATCAGTGCTTTTTAAGATGTGCCATCTGCTCTCTCAGCTGCTGCAGCATCTGCTCATACTTTTTCAGCTTTTCCCGCTCTACCTCCACCTTTTCAGCGGGTGCCTTATCCAGGAAGCGCTGATTCTTCAGCATTCCGTTGGAGCGCTGTATCTCTGAGTTCAGGCGCTCCTCCTCCTTTGCGAGGCGCAGAAGCTCCTTCTCCGTATCCACAAGATCCGCAAAGGGAATGTAGAGATTGGCCCCCGGAATCACAGCGGAGACTGCATCTTCCGCAATTCCGGTATGATCCGCCTGAATATGCACCCTGGAAGCACGCGCGAGCATCGCAAAGAAGGACTCCGCACGCGCAAAGTTTGCCCGGATACCGGCGTCCTCCGAGACCACATAGACCGCGGCCTGACGTCCGGGAGACACATTCATCGAGCTTCGCACCGCACGAATCGCGCGAACAGCCTCCTTCACGCTCTCCACCTCACGCTCATCCTCGGGGAAGGAGAGACTGTCCTCACTGCGCGGCCAGGACGCAACCATGATGCTCTCCTCATTCTCGTTCAGAGTACAGTAGATCTCCTCCGTGATGAAGGGCAGGAAGGGATGCAGAAGCTTTAAAGATCTGGACAGCACCTCCTTCAGGGTCCAGAGCGCCGCATCTCTGCTTGTGTCCTCCTTATCCCAGAGCCGCGGCTTCACCATCTCGATATACCAGTCACAGAACTCCTCCCAGATAAAATCATAGATCTTCTGGAGCGCGATCCCGAGCTCGTACTTGTCAAGATTCTCCGTGACCTCAGCAGCGAGTGCATTGCACTTTGAGAGTATCCAGCGATCCGCCGCTGTAAGAGTCTCTGCTGCCGGTCGCTCCGGAGCTTTCTCGCCGAGATTCATCATGATAAAGCGGGAGGCATTCCAGACCTTGTTTGCGAAATTTCTCGAAGCCTCCACGCGCTCCCAGTAGAAGCGCATATCATTGCCCGGCGCATTCCCCGTCATGAGCGTGAGGCGGAGCGCATCCGCGCCGTACTTCTCCACAACCTCGAGAGGATCAATGCCGTTTCCGAGCGACTTTGACATCTTGCGTCCCTTTGCGTCGCGCACCAGCCCATGAATCAGCACCGTGTGGAAGGGCAGCTCTCCCGTCTGCTCCAGCGCGGAGAAGACCATGCGGATCACCCAGAAGAAGATGATGTCATAGCCCGTCACCAGCACATCTGTCGGATAGAAGTACTTCAGTTCCTCCGTTTTTTTCGGCCAGCCAAGCGTAGAGAAGGGCCAGAGGGCAGAGCTGAACCAGGTGTCCAGCGTATCCTCGTCCTGCTTTAAATGCCTGCATCCGCACTTCGGGCAGCGCTCCGGGGTCTCCCGCGCCACAATAGTCTCTCCGCAGTCCTCGCAGTACCAGGCCGGGATCCGGTGCCCCCACCAGAGCTGGCGTGAGATACACCAGTCATGGATCCCCTCCAGCCAGTTCAGATAAGTCTTTCCATAGCTCTCCGGAACAAATTGAAGCCTTCCCTCTCTCAGTGCCTCGATCGCGGGCTTTGCCATCTCGTCCATCTTCACAAACCACTGCGGCTTGATCATGGGCTCCACGGTTGTCTTGCAGCGATCATGCGTTCCAACGCTGTGGCTGTGCGGAACGACCTTCACCAGAAGCCCGGCCGCCTCAAGATCCGCAACCATGGCCTTCCTCGCCTCGTAGCGATCCATTCCGTCGTACTTTGAGCCGGGGCAGTCGATTGTCGCATCATCGTGCATGATATTGAGCTCCGGCAGTCCATGGCGTTTCCCGACCTCAAAATCGTTCGGATCGTGGGCCGGAGTGATCTTCACACAACCGGTTCCGAATTCTCTGTCCACATAGGCATCCGCGATAACCGGGATTTCTCTGTCCGTCAGCGGCAGCTTCAGAAGCTTTCCGACGAGATCACAGTAGCGCTCATCCTCCGGATTAACGGCCACCGCCGTATCGCCCAGCAGGGTCTCGGGACGTGTGGTCGCGATCTCGACATACCTGCCCTCCTCACCGACAATGGGATAATGAATATGCCAGAAGAAGCTGTCCTGATCGACATGCTCCACCTCCGCGTCACTGATCGAGGTCTGACAGACCGGGCACCAGTTGATAATACGGCTTCCCTTGTAGATATATCCCTTGTTGTAAAGGCGGATAAACACCTCCTTTACTGCTTCGGAACAGCCCTCATCCATCGTGAAGCGCTCTCTGTCCCAGTCCGCGGAGGAACCGAGCTTTTTCAGCTGATTGATGATTCTGGAGCCATACTCCTCTTTCCAGTCCCAGCACTCCTTTAAGAAGCCCTCTCTTCCAAGATCTTCCTTGCGCTTTCCTTCCTTCTTCAGCTTGTCGATCACCTTGACCTCGGTCGCAATCGCAGCGTGGTCAGTGCCCGGCTGCCAGAGTGCAGAGTAGCCCTGCATTCTCTTATACCGAATCAGAATATCCTGCATGGTATTGTCCAGCGCATGCCCCATATGCAGCTGCCCAGTGATGTTCGGCGGCGGCATAACGATCGTAAAGGGCTTTCTGTCCGCGTCTGCCTTTGCGTGGAAATAGCCCTTATCCATCCATTTCTGATAGAGACTGTCCTCGATCTCAGAGGGCGCATAGGTCTTTGGAAGTATTTTCATTGTTCATTTATCCTTTCTACAGCATACTTCTGTATTCTTCTTTCCAGCGACGCACTGTCTCCGCTGCAGCTGCAGCACGCTGCACCGGATCTCCTTTAAATATCTCAGCAACTCTCCGGCTCTCCGCTCCGGAGGCAGCTCTCTGCCTGGCCTCCTCATACTCTCTGTCCCAGGACAGCTGCGTCTCCCCCTCCACCGCAGAGAGATAGCGCTCTCTCACGCCGATGGTCGGCTCAATGAGGGACAGGAAATAAATCCGTTTCAGTATATTTCTGTCCTTTAAAAGCTCATAGGCCTCCACAAAACAGCGATAGGCCTTCTCCGAAAGAAAAAGATTTGCGTAGGCACAGCCCTCGCCGCAGAGCAGCCTCCCTCGAAGTGAGAGACTGATACCGCCGCTCAATTCCCCGTTCAGTACGCGCTCATAAACCGCAACCGCCTTGCCGAATTTTCTGAGAGAAAAAAGAAAATCCCCCTTTTTCTTCCAGTACTCAGCCTGAGAAAGCGACTTAAGCTTCTGCAGGCCAAGACGAAATCGCGCCGCCTCCTGCGCATTGCAGTAGCCAATTGCCTCCGGTATCTTTGAGAGCAGTACCGTCCGGTCCACCCCCGCGGCACTCAGCTCTCTGAGTTCTGCGGCCAGCACCGTCTCTCCGGCTCCCTCGGCCAGAAAATAAAACAGCGCTTCGCCGAACAGCTCATCCATAAAAAGCAGTGGGTATTTTAAAATACAGTACGAGAGCTCCTCCGCCGTGTAAACACGAAGTCCCAGTTCCTCCAGCCAGAGCGCACAGGCAGAATTTGCAGTTCCGCAGAGCATCAGTCCCACAGCTGCACCTCCTCCTCTACCGCTCCCTCAGTCGCAGGGAAAAGCTCTCCAAAGCCGGCATCCCGAAGACACACGCACATGGTGCGCTCATCCCTGAGACTCGCCTGAAAATCTACAAAGCAGGTCTTCGCCTCCCGTTCCGGCAGAAAGCTCATCGGAATTCTGACTGTCTTCTCTTTTCTCAGATTGACCGGGGCTATGTGCAGCTCCAGCGCATTGCGGTCAAGCGGCAGCAGTCTCAGCGACACCGCCGCCCCCCCGACCGGATCCCCGGCGTGAATCAGCGGAAACACCATGCTCCGTCCGTTTTTCTCGAGGGAAATGCTGACATTTGCCTCCGCTCTTCCGCTGCACAGAGCCACAAAGCCGGGATCCCCCCTGCCGGAGATCAGAGCCGCTCCGCGCACCAGTGCTCCTCTCGCAAAAATATCAAAGTCCAGAAAAACCTTTCGACGGAATCCACAGATCTGACGCATAAATTCCACTGCCCAGTCATAGTGCTCAAAGCCCTTTCCCGTGAGCAGGATTCCCGAAAAAACTTTATTTTTCAAGAGGCGCTCCGCAGCACTGCTCATGATCTTATCCGCCAGCTTCTCCCCGGCGGCGGATTGAAGCACAGACAGCGTAAATGCCTCGTCGAGATCCTCCTTCTCGGCGCGCACATAGAGCGTCTTTTTGTCACGGCGCATGGTAAGCTCATAAAAGCTGAGCGCCTGATCCGAGAGGTCAAAAAGCCCCACCTCTCCCGTTCTGAGCTCCCGCGGCTGACTCATCACGTAATAAAGAAAGCTCTCGGAGCGGCTCACACAAAAGGTTCTGTCCCGCGGAAAGCCATAATCTGCCAGGGCTTTCAGAAGCTGTTCGGATAGCGTTCGGTCATAATCCGGGAGCACGATCACAACCCCGTCCAGGCTATCCGCTGCGCTCTGTCTGGTCATGGCCTCCGGAATACCTCCCGCTGCAGTCCCCGGCCCACACTCCGCCACAGACTCTGCTTCCTCGGACGATACCAGACTAAACTCCCGCACCAGGGAGAGGAAGCGGCACAGGAGCTCCAGCGCCTCATAGCGCACGCCCCGTATTGTGGCAGTTCCCTGCTTCATGCTGAGCGCCAGCAGCTTATCCGTCAGGATTCCTTTGCCTGCGAGCGCCTTCTCATAGGCCTCTTCCCCGATGTACCAGAGGTCATGCTTCTTATCTCTGCAGATGGCGGTCGGGAGATGAAAGCAGCGATCGCTGTCAGACAGTGCTATGCCAACTTCATTGTCTGTGAGATCAATTCCAAGTATTCTCACTTTCATACATCCCCTCCTTTCTGCATCCGCCCCTTCCGGCAGCATCGATCCCAACGCCTATTCAAGCTGAAAGAGCTCTGCCGCGAGATCCTCTCCCGCAGCAAAGGCCGTCATCTCTGCCCGCAGTGCGGACTCGTCCTTCCTGCCAAGATGCCGCACCATCGCATTCAGGCAGTCGTATCGGCTTCCTGCCCCCGCTGTCTCTTTCTGAAGCTCTTTCTCTTCCGTATCCCGCACAATCGCGCCGGAGATCTCCGGTATCTCCTCTGAATCTCCTGTCTTTCTTATCTCATACTCCCAGCGCTCTCCATCAAAGAGCACGGCCCGCTTCACAAAGCGATCCATATACATACAGGGCAGCTCCTCCAGATGAAATTCCGTCTCGTCCGGAAGGATGCGCATCCGTATCTCATAGCTGCAGCCCGTACTGCCCCGAAACTCCACGCATTCCCTGTCCAGGATCTCCTCGGGAACAGGGATAAAGCGCGCCAAATTTTTATAATAAGAGAAGTAGAGTCCCTCGTCAAGAAGCCCCGGCAGAATTTCTTCTGCAAGCCCCTCCTGCTCCTCAGAGAGAGCTTCGGCCTCTGCATAATGCCTCGTCAGCGCAAGGCGGTAGATGAGCGGTACCTGTGCCGCTGCCTGAGCCTCACGCATCAGGAGCTCAAGATACTGAAAGACCCAGTCTCCCGGCTCTTCATCCTTCAGAAAATAGCACGCCGCGCGCTCCGTCATATAGGCGCGCACCATAAGCTCCGTCGTTTTCTTCCCATCCCGGAAGCGCAAAAACACCCGGTCAAGCTGCCCGGTCTCTCCGGTAAAAAGCATCTGTGCGAGAAGCCGCTCCTCCAGATCATAGGTCTCCACCTGCGCCTCTGCCGCCGCATCAAGGAGACAGCTCATCTCCGCCGTAAGTCCGTTATAAAACTCGCAGAGATAGTCGAGAATCACCGAATCGGCCGTCCCTGCGTGAAATGCGCGGGCAGAGAGCATGAGCAGCATTCCGTCCTCGGGAAACATCCGCTCCAATATCACCTGCGAGCAGAGCTTTCCGAGCGCATCTCCAGGAAGCTCCTGCATCCGGAATTCCTGAATGAGCTCCCACGCCTCCATCCAGTGTCCGGCATCCAGCAGCACGCGAAATATCTCTGTCCGTTCCGCACTGTCAAAGAGCGACTTGTCCGCAGAGAGCAGATAGTCCACACATTCGCGCCCGTTCCGCACCAAGATACCGCGCAGAAAGCTTTTGTAACCCTCCGAGAGCATCCGCTCATCCAGCGCAAGGCGCACCGTTCTCAGTGACTCCGGGCTCAGCCGTCCCGATGCACTCTCCGCGACGCTGCTGCGCAGTGCCGCGAGCATAGCAGGTCTCCCCTCGGGATCCAGCCGGGCGCAGCGCTCCTTAAGCCCCGGTATGGAACACACCGCCTCCGCTCTTCCGAGTGATGCGGCAAAGCGGTTCTCATAGGCATCCTCAAACAGGAAGACCGCCTGGTCTGAGTATACCGGCACATAGGCGCTTCCTTTCTCCAGCCGCACGCGCTCCACCTTCTGGAGCTCCGGGTAAACCACGACCACAGAGCGTATCCAGTCAGATTTCGCGGTGATCCTTCTTGTGTTCAGTATCCCCGGCAGCACAGCTGCCAGCCGCTGATCCAATATATCATCCCGCAGAACCGCGCGATACAGCTCTGCAAGACGGCTATTCACACTGCCTGTCAGCAGCTTTCCCAGCGCAAAATCCTCTATCTGCTTCCGATATTCCTCCCAGAGCTCTCTCTCCTGCTTACGGAAATGAGCAAGATTTGCATAGAGCTTTTCACGGCTCCTCTCATCCAGACGGTTATCATAGACAAAATAGAGAAGGATCTCATGCGGCAGCGCACGCTCTGTGTGGTTCTGCATGCTGGAAACCAGATATTCGTTGAGTCCTGTCAGGCGTATTTTCTGCTCAAGGCCACGCATATACCAGCTGTGAGCCTCCGCGTCCCTCCGGTCACTGCGGATCAGACTTTTGCAGATTGCAGTCAGCAGTTCCGCCGATGGATAGCGCTCATACAGCGCAGAGAGCAGGGGAAAGTGCAGAGCTGTAAAGCTCTTCACCGAGGCTGCTGCTGCCGTGTAAGCTGCCGCTGCCGCAGCACCGGGAAGCTTATGCGAGAGCCCAAAGCGCAGCACCGCGAGCTCCATTCGTCCAAGCTCCCGAATGCGCTCCGGACTTTTTTCATACAGCCCCGCAAGCTCTGCAAACAGGAAGGGGCTTCTGTCTCCCCTTCTGTAAAGCCCAAGAAGCAGCGTATAATACTCCTCTCCCATATCCCGTGACTCGGGGCTGAGCAGAAGATACACGGGCAGCAGTTCCACATGTCCCTCTCTGCTGAGAGCTGAGAGCACGCGCTCCGCTGTGATGTGAACCTGCTCCCCGCCTCTTATCAGTGCGCGAAGTGCTTCTGCGAGATAGCGGAAAAGGAAGCCGTCTCCCCGCTCTCCCGGAAGCAGCACGCCTGTGCGCACCGCTTTCTTTCTTTTCTCCTCCGCCTCAAGTATCAGCGCAGTGCAGCGCTCTGTCTCGCCTCGCCTGAAGGCGAGCTCCGCACGCAGCAGGCAGCGCATTGCGGCATTCCATGCCGCAGGCGGCACTTCTTTTATGGTTGACCCGGATTCCGCCCCCTCCTCTGCCTCTGTGCGCAGAGAGACCGCATGCCTCTCTGCAAGCGCCGTCTCCATCTCATCCAGCAGCTCCTCCGCGCTGTCTCCAGACACAGCATAGTGCAGCCGGAGATAGAGGTAATGCGCAAAGCGTTCCTTTTCTCTCTCCCGCTCAGCCCGCTCCTTGGCCTCTCCGGAGAGTCTCTCCCGGAATACTGTCACCGGCACAGAAAACTCCATGGCCTCAGAGCTGAAGCGGATACGCCCCTCATTCTTTCCCTCATGCAGGGCCTTTGAGATCAGTTCAAACTCATATTCATACACACCGTCTGTAAAATCCGAGATGGTAATGTAGCGCTTCGGAAGACGGATAAAGCTACCCTCTGCTGTTGCTGTGAGGCGAAAATATCCCTCTCTCAGCTGCAAAAGCGTGATAGCTCCTTCCGCCCCGTTTTCGGTCTCCGCGCGCACCAGCGCGCGCTTCTTGGCCCCTGCCGCAACAAGAAATTCCTCCAGTGCAGAGGCGCGGTCCGGTCCTCTTCGAAACGCCTCATAGAGCGCCCTCAGCTTCAGATCCCGCATAAAGGCAGCGGTCGGGAATTCCCTGTACTCAAAAATTCTGAGTGCCGCCTCCGGCTCCAGCCGGGCAACTTCTGCAAAGCTCTCAAGACTGTCCAGCTTCTCAAGAATATTACCCGCAGTGCCGTCTGTCACATGAAAAAGAAAGGGGACTGTTCGCTCCCCGCCGTCTGTCACTAGCTTCAGGTTTCCGCGGATCTCCTCTCCCGCCTGCAGCTTTCTCGCATCCACCTCCACAAGCAACTGGTTTTTCCGGTTGCCAAAAGAGGGCCTGAGCACCCGGACACAGATATGGTCCGAATAGATCAGTCCCTTCAGGTAAATGCCGTTTGCGCTGTTCACACTGAGCTCCGTGCGAAGCAGCTCCCCCCGCCGCACCGGCAGCTCAAGGCGCTCCGGTATCACGACAAGTTCGGGCCTCTCCGGATTCAGGATTCCCCTCGCCAGGCGGTTGATCCTCTCTCTCATTCTATCCTCTGCTCTTTCTCGCCAAAGCCAAAAACAAAGCCAGCTCACAGTGCCGGGAATCATACCCTCACACTGCTTTGTGCTTAAAGATTTTATCACACTTCCCCTTGAATGAAAAGCTTGGTATACTATGCTTCAATGGAGGTGACGCCATGTTGTCCGAGCCTATGACACTGTATAAACTGATGATTCTGTATCTTCTGAATCAGGTGAATTTTCCGCTGACAGAGGACCGCATCTCTGAGTTTTTTCTGTCCCGCGAATATACGACCTATTTTACATTAAAGCAGGCTCTCGCAGAGCTGAACGATGCGGAACTGATTCGCGTCCACCGTGTGCGAAATTCCAGCCGCTACTCCATCACCGCCGAGGGCGAACAGACCTACCGCTTCTTCGGCAGGAAAATCTCGCCCGAGATACTCGCGGATATGGACGATTTTCTGAAGGAGAATCGCTTTCGCATCCGCAGCGAGGTAGATATCACTGCCGACTACTGGAAATCCGAAAATCTTGACTACCATGTGCGCTGTGATATCAACGAGGGCCGCAGCTCCATTCTCTCGATTGACATTACAGCCCCCGATGAAAAGCAGGCTGAGCTCATGTGCAGCCGCTGGCGGGAGAGCAGTCAGGAGATTTACGCATTTATCCTGCGAGCTCTGCTCGGAGGCGGATAATGCTGACCGAACAGAGCCGGAACAGCCTGTGACAGCTGTTCCGGCTCTGTCTTCCTGCTAGGAAATACGCCTCAGACCGGATGCAACTGCCACACGATTTCGAACGCGGGCAAAAAGCTGCCCCTTCAGCACTCCCTGAGCAGCGCATCCACAAGATGAAACAGCTCCTCTCTCCCCTGCTTCGTCTCAGAGGAAAAGGGTATCAGCGGAACTCCCTCCGCGCAGCCAAGCTTTTCACGAATCAGCTTCTCGCGGGCCTTCAGCTGGCTCCTCTTGATCTTATCCGCCTTTGTTGCGACAATCAAAGGCTTCAGCCCCTGTTCCACGATCCAGTCATACATGAGACAGTCGTTCGCCGATGGCTCATGCCGTATATCCACCAGCAGGAACACTGCACAGAGCTGCGGAGACTGATGCAGATAGCGCTCTATCATCCTGCCCCAGGCAGCCTTTGCCTCCTCACTCGCATTTGCGTAGCCGTAGCCCGGAAGATCCACAAAGTAGACCAGACCGTTCACGCGATAGAAATTGATGGTCTGCGTCTTTCCCGGCTGTGCCGAGGTTCGCGCGAGGGCCTTGCGATTCACCAGGGCATTCAGAAGACTGGACTTTCCGACATTGGATTTCCCGGCGAAGGCAAATTCCGGCTTTCCGCTCTCCGGAAGCGCGCTCTTCACACCACAGACAAATTCCAGCACAGATTCCTGAATATGCAGGGAGCCGTCTTCCCGGAACAGGGGGGTTGGTTTCGCAGGCGGCACCTGTATCCCGCTCTTTTTCTGCGGGACAGGTTTTGTCTCCTTCCTGCGCTTTACACCAAAGGCGCCGTCCACCCTCCTTGCGGGCGCTGCCCCGTCTGCCGTTTTTTTGCTGTTTCGAACCTCTTCCCCGCGCTGCACTCTCTTCTCCCTCACCTCTGCCTCACCTCATCTTTCTCTCGTGCACAGCTCTGCTGCGCAGCTTCCGTGCATCAAAGTTCCCGAAAGGCCTCCCGCAGAGCCTCCGGAAGCTCCCGAATATAAACAATTTTAAGCCCGCCGGTGATCTCCCGGTCGAGCTCTGCGATATCTGCGCGATTTGCCTCCGGCACAAGCACCTTTTCCATGTGTGCTGCCTTTGCGGCCAGTATTTTCTCCTTCAGCCCGCCCACTGGAAGTATCCTGCCGCGCAAGGTGATCTCTCCCGTCATCGCAACTGCTCCGCTCACCGGTATTTCCGTCACCGCAGAGAGCAGCGCAGTCGCCATAGTGACACCTGCACTGGGCCCGTCCTTCGGCACAGCTCCCTCCGGGATATGGAGATGAATCTCATGCTTCTCATAAAAATCCTCAGCGACTCTCCAATCCGCGGAGAGGCTGCGCACGCAGCTCAGCGCGGTCTGCGCCGACTCACGCATCACGCTGCCCATCTGTCCTGTGAGCTTCAGACCTCCCTTTCCGGGCATGATATTCACTTCGATCTCCAGGGTATCGCCTCCGACCCGCGTCCATGCAAGTCCCCTGACAATGCCGACTGCATCCGGATGCCGCTCATCCTCCGGCCGGACGCGCGCTCTGCCGAGATACACCGGGAGCTGACGCTCTGTGATGCGTATCCTCCCCTTATGTCCGCGCATGAGCTTCAGCGCGCTCTTTCTGCAGAGCTCCCCGATGCGGCGCTCCGCTCCGCGGACTCCCGCCTCTCTGGTGTAGCTGTGAATCAGTTTTTTCAGCGCAGATTCCGTAATCTCCAGCTGATCCGGCCGTATGCCGTTCAGCCTCTTCTGCTTCTCCACGAGATAATCCTTCGCGATATGCAGCTTCTCGTTCTCTGTGTACGAGCTGATCTCTATCAGCTCCATGCGGTCCAGCAGCGGTCCTGGAATCGTCTCCGTGCTGTTTGCTGTCGCAATGAAGAGCACGCCGGACAGATCCACCGGGAGCTCCACATAGTGGTCTCTGAAATGCATATTCTGCTCGCTGTCCAGTACCTCCAGGAGCGCCGATGCCGTTGCTCCGTGATGCTCCGGGGAGAGCTTGTCCACCTCGTCCAGCAGCATCAGCGGATTGGCCGTCCCCGCCTGCCGGAGACCATCCACAATGCGCCCCGGCATCGCTCCCACATAGGTCTTTCTGTGCCCGCGTATCTCAGCCTCATCCCGCACGCCTCCGAGGCTGATACGCACATAGCGCCGGTTCAGCGCCTCCGCGACACTCCGCGCAATCGAAGTCTTTCCGGTTCCGGGTGGGCCCACAAGGCATAAAATGGGGCCATGTCCCTCGGGGTTCAGCATCCGGACTGCAAGATATTCCAGAATGCGCTCCTTTACCTTCTTGAGACCATAGTGATCTCTGTTCAGAATGCGCTCTGCTTCAACCAGATCCTCCGAATCCTTTGAGCAGCGGTTCCACGGAAGCTCCAGCAATGTGTCCAGATAGTTTCGGAGCACATTTGCCTCCGGACTTCCGCTCTGCATGCTCTTCATGCGGAACAGCTCCTTCTTAAGCTTTGTCTTCACCTCATCGGAGGCAAAGAGCTTCTCAAGCCGCGCCTCATATTCCTCCGACTCAGAGAGGAAGCTGTCATCCCCCAGCTCCTCATGCAGAAGCTTCAGCTGCTCCCGCAGCACGTAGTCCTTCTGATTTTTATCAATATTTTCCTTAAGCTTCTCCTGAAACGCATGCCGTATCTCATTCACCGCCACTTCCCGCGTGAGTTCTCCCGCGAGCTCGCCGTACAGTGTCTCCGTATCGGAGCACTCCAGGAAGCGCTGTGCAGTTCTCCAATTCCAGGGAAGCTCCGCCGCGGTTCGCGTGATCAGAAGCTCCAGCTCATCCACAGCCAGCATATCACCGAGCAGCTTCTCGGCAAAGGCTCTGTGACCCGCAGCATATTCCTTCAGCTTGCCTCGAATGATACGCAGCATCGCCTCTGTTGCGGGATCCTCCGGCTGTGCAGCCCGTCTCGGCTCCTCTGCGACGCGCGCAGATAAAAACTCCTGTCCCGGCAGAAGCTCCTCCATGCGGCAGCGCAGTGTACCCTCCACTACAACGCGCCCCATGTCCTGCGGCAGTCTGGCAAGCTGTCGTATCTCGCAGAGCGTGCCGTACTGAAACAACCCCTCCGCATCCGGATCCAGCGCATCCGGGTCTCTCTGAGCAATGAGAAAGAGCTTCTCGCCTTTCTGCATCGCTGCTTCTATTGCAGCCATGGATTTTTTTCTGCTGATATCAAAGTGTGTCGTCTCACCGGGCAGCACGACTCTGGCGCGCAGCGCAACAGTGGGAAAGCTATGATTTTCTCTCATCTGTACTCCAAATATTCTTACTTGAAAAGGCGGGCCGCTATGCCCGCCTTCTGCCACACTCTCTTATGCAGTCTCTCCGGACTGCTCTACTCTCTTCTGTTCCGCCTTCACGGGGGCATCGCGACGCACCAGCTCAGGTCCGCTCCGTTTATCAACCACGTCCTTCGTGACAATACAGATCCCGACGCTCGGATCGGATGGAATCTCATACATCATATCCATCATCACATCCTCAACGATGGAGCGCAGTCCGCGCGCGCCTGTTTTTCTCTCCAGCGCGAGCCGTGCAATCTCCCGCACCGCCTCCGGCGTAAACTCAAGCTTTACGTCATCAAGCTCAAACAGCCTCTGGTACTGCCTGGTCAACGCGTTCTTTGGCTCAGTCAGTATCTTGAGCAGCGCTTCCTCATCCAGAAGATTCAGGGACACCGTGATCGGCACGCGGCCGATAAACTCCGGAATCAGTCCGAACTTCACAAGATCCTGCGGCATCACCTGCCGGAAGAGCTCATCAATCTCACGTGTGTGCTTCTCTATCACCTGAGAATTAAAGCCGATCCCTCCGCTGCCCAGACGGCTATCGACGATCTTCTCCAGACCGTCAAAGGCGCCGCCGCAAATAAAGAGAATATTCTTTGTATCAATCTGGATCAGCTCCTGATGCGGGTGCTTTCTTCCTCCCTGCGGCGGAACACTCGCAACCGTCCCCTCCAGTATCTTCAGAAGCGCCTGCTGCACGCCCTCACCCGAGACATCCCGCGTGATGGAGACATTCTCTGCCTTCTTTGTGATCTTATCGATCTCATCGATATATACAATGCCATACTCTGCGCGCTTCACATCGTCATCTGCAGCCTGAATCAGCTTCAGCAGGATATTCTCCACATCCTCACCGACATATCCCGCCTCTGTCAGCGTCGTTGCATCCGCAATTGCAAAGGGCACATTCAGTACCTTCGCCAGCGTCTGCGCGAGATAGGTCTTTCCGGAACCGGTCGGCCCCAGCATCAGGATATTGCTCTTCTGAATCTCAATATCCGACTCCGACTTCGCAGTGATGCGCTTGTAATGATTGTACACTGCAACGGAGAGAACCTTCTTTGCCTCATCCTGTCCGATAATATACTCGTCCAGGAATTTCCTGATCTCCTTTGGCTTCAGAAGATTGATCCCCTGAAGCTCCTTGCCTCCCTCGTCCTGTGAAAATTCCTCATCCAGGATTTCCGAGCAGAGATCCACGCACTCGTCGCAGATATAGACACCATTCGGTCCGGAGAGCAGCTTTCTCACCTGGTCCTGCGGCTTTCCGCAAAAGGAGCAGCGAATGCGCTCATCATTCTTGTTGGGCATAACTCCTCTCTTTCCTGAACTCAGTGATGCGCAATAACCTCATCAATCAGACCATAGGCCTTTGCTTCCTCTGCCGTCATGTAGTTGTCGCGCTCCGTGTCGCGCTCAAGCTCCTCAAGCGTTCTGCCGGTATTGGCTGCAAGTATTTCATTCAGCTTCTTTCTCGTCTTCAGGATCTGCTCCGCTGCAATGCGGATCTCCGTCTCCTGTCCGCGCGCACCGCCGGAGGGCTGATGAATCATGATCTCCGCATTCGGAAGCGCATAGCGCTTGCCTTTCGTACCGCCGGAGAGCAGAAAGGCGCCCATGCTCGCCGCCATGCCGATGCAGATCGTGGAGACATCGCACTTCACATACTGCATGGTGTCATAGATTGCCATCCCGGCCGTAACACTGCCGCCGGGACTGTTAATATAGAGGTTGATGTCCTTGGTCGGATCCTCCGACTCAAGAAACAAGAGCTGCGCGACCACAAGACCCGCGCTGACATCACTGACCTCCTCATCAAGAAATATAATTCTGTCCTTTAATAGCCGTGAGAAAATATCGTAGCTGCGCTCACCGCGGCTGCTCTCCTCCACGACATAAGGTACTAAAGCCATATTTTGCTCCTTTCTGTCCGCAAAGCCGTGAAGCCCAGGGCCTCACGGCTTACGCTGAAAGTTTCAGTCAGTTTCAGGAGAGCTTTGCCTCGGAGACAAGGAAGTCCACGGCCTCCTGAATCTTGAGATCCATGGCCATTTCCTCCTTCTGAGACTCTCCGATATACTCCTTCATCTTCTCGACATCAATCTTATAGTTATCTGCCATCTTTTTGATCTCTGCCTCGATGCTCTCCTCAGAGACCTGGATATTCTCCTGCTTTACAATTTCCTCAAGCACAAGGCGCGTCTTCAGATTGCGCTCCGCCTGCGGCTTGAACTGCTCCTTCAGAGTCTCGATGGTCATACCGGTGTACTGCATGTACTGATCTAACGGAAGTCCCTGTGCCTGCATTCTGCGCGCGTAGTCGTCGATCATCTGCTCAACCTGCATCTCGATCATCGGAGCCGGAATGTCGAGTGTCGCATTCTCCACAACCTTGCCGATCACATTGTTCTCATTCTGCGTCGCAGCGCTCTTCGCCTTTGCCTCAGCGAGCTTCTTCTTCAGATCCTCCTTGTACGCATCCAGAGTCTCAAATTCGGAGATCTCTCCCACAAACTCATCGTTCAGCTCCGGAAGCTCCTTTCTCTGAATCTCAAGCAGGTCGCACTTGAAGACTGCCGCCTTACCCGCAAGATCCTTTGCATGATATTCTTCAGGGAAGGTGACATTTACATCAAAGCTGTCTCCGATGCTGTGCCCGACAACCTGCTCCTCAAATCCGGCGATAAAGCTGCCGGAGCCGAGCACCAGCGGATAGTTCTCGCCCTTGCCGCCCTCAAAGGGAACGCCGTCAACGCTTCCCTCAAAGTTGATCTTGACGTGGTCGCCGTCCTCTGCCGCGCGGTCATCCACGGAGACAAGGCGGGCATTCTTGTCCTGCTCCTTCGCGAGTGCGTCGTTCACATCATCCTCGCTCACTTCCATATCCGCCTTCTCAACCTCGATGCCCTTGTACTCACCGAGCGTCACACCCGGCTTCGTCGCAACCGTAGCGGTGTAGACCAAATCCTTCTCACCGACCTCCATCACATTGATCTCTGGTCTGGATACGATCTCCAGCTCACTCTGCCTGGATGCCTCGGGATAGCTCTGGTTGATGCAGTCATTGACCGCGCCCTCATAGAAGACGCCCTTTCCGTAGAACTGCTCGATCATGGCCTGCGGGGCGTGACCCTTGCGGAAGCCCGGAAGCTGATACTTGCCCTTCTCACGCTTGTAATTCTCCGTCACAGCCTTCTTAAAGTCGGCCTGCGGCACCGTGACGGTGATCACCGCCATGTTTTTTTCCTGTTTTTCAACCTTAAATTCCATCGAGATATCCTCCTGCATATATACTTGCTTTTTTGTCGAAATCAGATATGCCTCAGGCAAAAAAGGGCATACCTCTTCCGTAAAGAGACACATTCAGTTTGGTATTATAGCATGGTCAAAGTGAAGCTTCAAGTAAAAAGCTCTTTATGTTATGATGATATCCAGGGTCAAAAGCCCATCCCCGGGCGGGCTTGCCCGCCTGCGGGGATAAGGCTTTATGACCCGCACCGCATGGAGCACGAAGTGACGCGGAGCGGCACGGGAGTGCGGAATGCGGCAGGAGCGTGAGAGCACGCAGTGCGAAGCGCTCCGGATATCATCAATAAACTGCTGCTTAAGGGCGGAAACGCCCGCACAAAGCACGAAGGGCTGCTCAAGGGCGGAAATGCCCGCGCAAAGCACGAAGGCTGCTCAAGGGCGGAAACGCCCGCACAAAGCACGAAGGGCTGCTCAAGGGCGGAAACGCCCGTGCAAAGCACGAAGTGACGCAGAGCGGCACGGGAGTGCGATTAAAGTTAAAATTTATTCTGAAAAGGCGGTAATTGTCTGTGGAAATCGAGAGAAAATTTCTTCCGTCGCAGCTCCCGGAAGGGCTCAGCACCCTGCGCTCCATCCCCATGGTGCAGGGCTATCTCTGCACAGAGCCCGTGATACGCGTGCGAAGGGAGGGACCGCGCTGCATACTCACTTATAAGGGGAAAGGGCTGCTCGCACGGGAGGAGTACAACCTCCCGCTGACCGAGAAGGCCTTTCTGCACCTGCTCCCGAAATGTGACGGAAGACTCATACAGAAGACACGCTATCTTCTGCCCCTTAAGGGCACAGCACTCACGGCGGAAATAGATCTTTTTGAGGGAGATCTCGCGGGACTTATCATACTGGAAGTGGAGTTTTCCAGCATGGAAGCTGCTGAGTGCTTCGTCCCACCCGCATGGTTCGGCAGGGAGGTGACGCAGGATCCCGCGTATCACAATGCAAATTTAAGCCGCGGCGTCGATCCGCGCAGCGCCGGATAATACGAAGAGAGCTCCGCTGCGCGCCCCCTCCGTCCCCGCACCTTCTCTGTTGCTGCTCTCCGATCTGAACACCAGTTGCCATGGAGGTTCTATGTCAAAGAATACCATACGCCTTATGCTCTTCCTCTTTGCAGCAGCGCTGCTCCTGCTGCTGGGGCGCAGCCTTCTGTTCCACGGCCCCGGGAAAAAAGTCCTGATCTCTCAGGACGGAGTACTCATTCATTCCTATTCATTAAATGAGACACGCACAGAGATCATTCCCGCAGCGAACGGCGGGCGCAACACACTCCATATCGAGAACGGCGAGGTGTGGGTCACTGACGCCAGCTGCCCCGACCGGCTCTGCGAGCACATGGGGCATATCTCCCTCCCCGGCGAGATCATCGCCTGTCTGCCGAACCGGCTGATTGTTCAGATCTCTGAAGAATAAGGAGGAAATAAGCTGATCCTGACATGACATAAAGCATATTGAGGCCGCTTTGACACATAAAAGATCCGGCAGGATCCTCTAAAATTGAGGATCCTGCCGGATCTTTTTTATCCAGATATCAACTTGTTCAGACCCTGAGTATGGATTGTTCAAGGTCTCAGCTATGCATCCGGCTCAGTTTATGACGCTTGCCGGGCACTTCTTTGCACAGAGACTGCAGTTTCTGCACTTATCATAATCGATCTGAGCGACATTGCCGTTCATATGAATGGCGTCAAAATGGCATTCCTTTACGCAGAGCGTACAGCCGATGCAGCCGGCGGAACATACGTCGCGCACCGCCTTGCCCTTATCCTGAGACATGCAGCGCACATGGAACTTTGACTTGTAATTCGTCATCTCGATGAGATGCTTCGGGCAGGCCTTCACGCACTTGCCGCAGGCCACACACTTCTCCTTGTCGACAACTGCCACGCCGTTGACAACATGGATCGCATCAAATTCGCAGGCCTTCACGCAGGAGCCTCCACCGAGGCAGCCATACTCACAGGCCATATCTCCCGCACCTGGAATCACGGACATCTGGTTGCAATCCGTCGGGCCGACATTGTTGTAGCGCTTCTTTGCACTATCGCAGGTTCCGGAGCAGCGAACCACAGCAACCTTCCGCTCTGTCTCGCCCGCCTCGACACCCATGATCGAAGCGATCTTCTCTGCGCAGGTCTTTCCTCCGACCGGACACTGCGTCACTGCCGCCTCACCGATCGCGATCGCATGTGCGCAGCCATCACAGCCCGGATATCCGCAGGCACCGCAGTTATTTCCTGGAAGCGCTGCCCTGACAGCAAGCTCCTTCTCATCGACCTCTACCTTAAACTTCTCACTCGCCACACCGAGACCCAGGCCGCAGATCAGACCCACGATGCCGACAATGGCAAAGGAGACAATTACGATTGTAAAATTCATTCCCCTCTCCTCCTTCTCAGGTAATCATGCCGGAGAATCCGGTGAATGCGATTGCCATGAGACCGGAGCTGATCAGCACAATCGGCAGTCCCTGGAAATACTTCGGTATATCATTTTCCTCACAGCGCTCGCGGATACCCGCCAGAATAACGATGGCGATGGCATAACCGACAGCTGTTCCGATGCCCCACGCGAGTCCCTCGATAAAATTGTACTCCTTCTGGACATTATCCAGCGCCACGCCGAGCACAGCGCAGTTCGTCGTAATCAGCGGAAGGAAGATACCGAGAGAGGCATGCATGGAGGGCATGCTCTTCTTCATGAACATCTCAATAAACTGCACCAGAGATGCAATCAGAAGTATGAATACAATGGTCTGCAGGTAGTCTATACCCAGTGGTCTCAGCACACAGGCGTACACGACAGAAGCCAGTATCGTCGCCAGGAAGATGGTGAAGATAACCGCTCCACCCATACCGACAGAGGTCTCTTTCTTCTTGGATACACCGACGAAGGAGCAGAGTCCGAGGAAGCGGGACAGGACGACGTTGTTCACCAGCGCACCGCTGACCAGAAGCAACAGAACCTTAGTCATGATTATTCCTCCTCCTTCTTCTCATCCGGAGCAGCCGCCTTCGCCGCTTCAACAGGAGCAGCCTGTGCAGCCACAGTCGCCTTCACGGTCTCAGCAGGCGCCGCCTGTGCGGGAGCTGCTGCCTTCGGAGCTGCCACCGCGGGCTTTGCAGCCGCAGGCTTCGGCGCCGGCTTCACAACCTTGGTCTTTACCTCCTCAAGAGAGGGAGCAGAGCTCTTCACACCGCGCTTCGGATCCTGATAGTACTGCATCGCCGCGACGAGGAAGGCCATAACAAGGAAAGCTCCCGGAGGCAGAACAAAGATCGAGATGTGATACGCCTCAGGAATCAGCGGAATTCCAAAGATGGAGCCAGCTCCGATAATCTCGCGGAAGCCGCCGAGCAGCAGCAGTGCGATTGTAAATCCGAGCCCCATACCGATTCCGTCAAAGAGCGCAGGAATTGGCTTTGCTCCGAGCGCATAGGCCTCGGCACGTCCCAGAATAATACAGTTTACAACGATCAGCGGAATATAGATGCCAAGGGCATCATAGATGCTCGGCGCAAAGCCCTGGATCAGCAGCTGAACGATGGTGACAAGCGAAGCAACAACCACGATCTCGGCGGGGAGACGCACTCTTCCGGGAATCAGCTTGCTGATCGCAGAAATCAAAAGGTTTGAGAACATCAGCACTGCCATAGAGGACAGTCCCATGCCGATCGCATTGGTCGCATTGGTTGTGACCGCGAAGGTCGGGCAGAGGCCCAGCGCCATAATGAAGACGGGGTTCTCAGTAATGATGCCGTTTTTCAGGCGTTCCATACATTCATTCATTCTATTCCCCTCCTTCCTCAGTCCATGCCGTTGGCGGCAAAGAACAGCGCCGCGTTGACTGCATTTGTCACCGCGCGGGAGGTGATGGTCGCGCCGGAGATCGCATCGATCTCGCTGTCATCCTTCGCTCCTGTCTTGGTGACACTGAACTTTTCAACCTGCTTGTTCTCGAATTGTCTGTACCAGTCTGTATCTCGCGCATTCATTCCCAGTCCGGCGGACTCAGAGATGGAGAGGAAGGCGATACCATTCAGCGTGCCATCCTCCTGAATACCCGCAGAGATGCTGATCGCCCCACCAAAGCCTTCTTTAGAGGTGGCATTGATGATGTGACCGATCACTTCACCGGAAGCATCCTTTGCATCAACAACCTTATCCACCGTGACATTGCCGAAGCCCTGCGCTGCAACCTCCTCCGCGGCAGCTGCAATCAGAGCATCACTGTCGGCATTGTCCGCAAAATCCGCGGCATCCGGGTAAACCTGCTTATAGGCGCGCACCGTCGCAGCCTGCTGTGCCGCGCGAATCGGTTCGAGCGTCACGGAGTAGACGATGCCGAGGAGCAGTCCTGCGATCAGGGTGATGAGCATCAGACGAATCGCATCCTGAACAAAAGTAGTTTCTTTTTTTGCACTCATTACTTTTTTGCCCCCCTTCTTCCAAATGCCTTCGGAATCGTGGCGCTCTCAATCAGCGGAGAGAGCATATTTCCGATAATAATGGAATAAGAGACACCCTCGGCGCCGGTTCCGAAGATACGGAACAGACCGGTCAGAAGTCCGATCAGCAGCGCATAGATTATCTGTCCCTTTCGGGTCAGCGGTGTGGAGACATAGTCTGTCGCCATGAAGAAGGCGCCAAAGATCAGTCCGCCGCCGAGCACCTGTGCCAGAACGTAGTCCGCGCTCTGATGACCAAAGATGAAGACAAAGACTGCCACGGTTGCAATATAAATCACCGGAATGTGCCAGCTGATGACCTTCTTCCAGAGGAGGTAGATACCACCGATCAACAGTGCAACTGCGGAGACTTCACCGATGGTTCCCGGCACACGGCCGATAAAGAGCTGCATGAGATCAACTCCCTGCATCGGATCACTGCCTGCCTTCACCGCGCTCTTCATAATTGCGAGAGGCGTCGCTCCGGTCGTGGCGTCAAAGCCGAGACCCGCAGAGCTGAAATTGTTCATGTACTTTGCACAGGAAATCAGCAGAAAACATCTTCCGGCGAGCGCCGGGTTCATCCAGTTCTGACCCAATCCGCCAAAGAGCTGCTTTACAAGGATGATCGCAAAAACTGCACCGAGTGCCGGAATCCAGAGCGGGATCTCCGGAGGCATGTTCAGCGCAAGGATCAGTCCTGTGACGACAGCGGAACAGTCGCAGATTGTGACCTGCTTGTGCATGCCCTTCTGCCAGAGATACTCAGAGAGCACCGCGGCGAGAACCGTGACAATGATGACCAGCAGCGCACTGATTCCAAACTGCACCACACCGAACGCAGCGGTGGGCAGCATGGCAATACAGACATCCAGCATGATGCCGCGCGTGCTGTCCTTGTCTCTGACGTGCGGGGAGGAGGAAACATTCAGCATATTCATTTCTTCTCTTCCTCCTTTCCTGCCTTCTCAGCAGCGGCCTTCTCGGCCTTTGCCTTCTCTTCCGCGGCTTTGGCTCTGCGGATCGCGCCGACCTGGCGCTTCATGTACTTGAACGCCTGCGTGAGCGGACGTCTGGCCGGACAGATGTAGGAACAGCTTCCGCATTCAATACACTCCATCCCGTTCAGGGCCTCATAGCCCTCGGCATTGTCCCGCATACACTCCTTCATCATAAGAACAGGAACGAGGAATTCCGGACATACCGTGCCGCAGCGACCGCAGCGTATGCAGGCCGTCTCCGGATACTTTGCGACCTCATCCTTACAGAAGCAGGTGAGGGAGGAGCTGTTCTTCGTCACCGGGGCATCCGTTGTGAACATCGCCTGCCCCATCATCGGTCCGCCGGACAGTATCTTCTGCGGCTCCTGTCTGAAGCCTCCCGCCGCAGCGATGATATCATTATAGTTCATGCCCGTGCGCGCCTTGAAGTTCTGTGGCTCTGCGATGGCATCACCCGTGACAGTCAGCACACGCTCCACAATGGGAGTCTGCTTACAGACCGCATCATAGATTGCCATGACGGTATTGACATTGTCCACCACACAGCCTGCGTCTGCGGGAAGCATGGAGGAATTGATCTCCCTGCCGGTCACCGCATAGATCAGCGAGCGCTCACCACCCTGCGGGTACTTGGTCAGAAGCTCACAGACCTCAATGCGCGGCTCATCCTTCACAAGCTCCCTCATGCGGGCGATCGCCTTCGGCTTGTTATTCTCAATGCCGATGACGCCCTTTGCGTTGTCAAAGAGCTGAAGCATGACCTTCAGTCCGCCGACCAGCCGCTCCGGCTCCTCCAGCATCATGCGATAGTCGCAGGTGAGGTACGGCTCGCACTCCGCGCCGTTCACAATGACGTAATCAATCGCATTCTCATCCTTCGGCGTCAGCTTGACATTGGTGGGGAATCCGGCTCCGCCGAGACCGACAATTCCGGCCTCACGAACGATATCGCGAATCTCCTTTTTTGAGAGCCCCTCAGCGCTTCTCTCCTCGCCGAAGCCCTCCACAGCGCGATACTCTCCATCATTCTCCACAATGATGGACATCGCCTTGCTGCCATTCACCAGGGTTCTCGCTTCGATCTTCTTCACCTTGCCGGATACGGAGCATATCACGACTGCAGAGATGAAGCCCCCCGCCTCGGCGATCTTCTGTCCGACCAGCACCTCATCGCCCACCTGAACCAGCGGCTTCGCGGGAGCGCCGATGTGCTGCGAGAGTGGATAAACCATCTCGCCGGATGTCGGTTTCAGCACGGTGACGGGCTTGTCCATCGAGAGCTCTTTTCCCTCAAATGGATGGACGCCGCCTATAAATGTTGCCAATCCCATCAGACTACCCTCTTTCTTTCATATTTCTGATACTATTAACGTTAAGAGTATAACATACTGACATCAAAATATACAAAAAAAAACCACAGAAGCGTGGTTTTTTTTTAATACATAGCTGGTAAATCAACTCTCCTGGCAGCTTGTCATTTCGAACCGGCGACGAGTCTTCCGCCACTCACAGCTGTGCGAGCGCGATGGCCGCAAACATAATGACACAGCCCAAAATTTTACGCGGTGAGAGTGTCTGCCCCATCACAAGCCACCCCACCAACACTGCAAAGACTGCCTCAAGACTCATAATCAGCGTCGCCGCAGAAGGATTCTGAAGCTTTTGCTGCCCCACCCCCTGCAGGGTGTAGCCGACGGCACCGCTCAGAACTCCTGCATAGAGGATCGGAATCAGAGCCGCCCGCAGAGAAGCGATATCTGCCGTCTCAAAGAGCAGGGCAAAGACGAGGGAAAGAAACCCAACCGTCAAAAACTCAAGACAGGAAAGGAAGACCGCATCCGTCCGCTGCACATAGTAATCCAGAGCCAGTATTTGAAAGGGAAAAAGCAGCGCACAGAGCAGGCAGTAGGCATCTCCCTTTGACAGTCCGAGGCGCCCCTCAATACAGAGCAGATACATTCCGACCATGGCGATCACAGCCGCAACTCCTACCTTACGCGCCGGACGCCTTCCGAGCGCGATGCTGTAAATCGGCACAACTATGATATAGAGCGCCGTGAGAAAGCCGGCCTTCCCCGCCGTCGTATATTTGACACCAATCTGCTGAACTGCTGCCGCAAAGAATAAAAACACACCGCAGATCAGACCGCCAATCATACCTTCTCTTCGAAGAGCTGCGCGCCTTCCTCTTCCGCTGCTTCTCAATTCATCCCAGCCCATGTGCCGCCGCAGCCAGATCACAGGAATCAAGACAAAGCCGCTCAGAAAGAAACGGGCAGCGCAGAAGCTCATCGGGCCGATATGATCCATCGCCACGGACTGTGCCACAAAGGCGAGCCCCCAGATGAAAGCTGTGAGAAGCAGGATCAGGACTCCCTGATTTTTCTGTGCTGGACTCTGACGCATTCGCTTACATCCTTTCCGGTACTTCCATGCCAAGCATTGTGAGGCAGCTCTCCAGAACGGCCTCTGTGCTCTGAATCAGCGCAAGATAAGCGCGCTTCTTCTCCTCATTCTCCTCCGCAAGAATACGCACCTCGTGATAGAAGGAATTGAAGCTGTTCGCCACTGTGTACAGATACTGGCAGATGCGGTGCGGCGCCAGCTCCTTCCATGCCCCCTCAACCGTTTCTGCATAGCGTGCGAGCTCCAGAAAGAGTGCTTTTTCTACCGGACTCTCCGCAGCCCTCAGGTCTGAAGGCCTCACTGCTGTGCCGCCCGCCGCGAGATATTTCTTTAAAATCGACTTGATGCGCACCGCCGTATATAAAATGTAAGGTCCGGTGTTGCCCTCAAAGGAGGCAAAGCGCTCAATATCGAATACATAATCCTTCGCAGCCTGATTTGAGAGATCTCCGTACTTCAATGCTGCGAGCGCCACAATGCGGGAGGTCTCCCTCGCCTCCTCCTCCGGAATATCCGGATTTTCAGCAATTCTCTGATAGACTGCCTCGCGTATCTCCTTTATCAGGGTCTCAAGACGCATCACGCCGCCGTCCCTCGTCTTAAAGGGCTTTCCGTCCTTACCGTTCATGGTTCCGAAGCCGATATATTTCAGCTCATGCTCCGGCGGGATGATGCCGGCTCTTCGCGCCACGCGGAAGAACTGCGTGTAGTGCAGCTCCTGACGCTTGTCCGCAATATAGATATAGAGATCCGGCCCGTAGCTCTGCTCTCTGTCGATCAGCGTCGCGAGATCGCTGGTCGCATAGAGCGCCGCACCGTCTGACTTTCGGACTATACAGGGAGGAAGTTCCTTCGAGTCATCCGGCTCGGCGATGTCGACCACCAGAGCGCCCTCGGACATACGGGCCACACCGCTCTCCTCCAGCTCCTTCAACAGTCCCGGAATAAAGGGCTGTGCGTCCGACTCTCCCTTCCACAGCTCAAAGGAGACATTCAGCGCGCTGTAGTTTTTTTCAAGATCTCTCACGGAGACAGAGAGAATGTGCTTCCAGAGCGCGCGGTAAGCGGGCGCGCCGCTCTGCAGCATGAGAGTCGCCTCGTGTGCCTTCTCAGCAAAGGCGGCATCCTCCTTTGCGCGCTTCGAGGCAGTCGGATAGATCTCCTCCAGATCGCCTATGGTAAAGGGCGGCTCAGAGGGATAAGTCCCCTGAAATGCCGGATCAAAGTACGGGAGCTCCGGTTTCCTGAGCCTCAGCTCCTCAATGATGAGTCCCATCTGGAGCCCCCAGTCGCCGAGGTGCACATCGCCGATCATGCGGTTCCCGAAAAAGGCGCCCATACGTTTCAGCGCCTCTCCGATGATGGCAGAGCGAAGATGTCCGACATGCAGCGGCTTTGCGACATTTGCTCCGCCGTAATCCACCATGATGGTGCGCTCTGAGTCCATTCTCGCCCCGCACTTCGGATCCTCTGCCATGAGCTGAACGCTCCTGCACAGGAGCTCCGGTCTCAGCTTCAGGTTGATAAAGCCCGGCATCACAGCGCTGACCTCTGAGAAGAGTCCGCTCTTCTCAAGCTCCGCCGCGACCTGCGTTGCAACATCGATCGGTTTCTTCCCTGCCCGCTTCGCAACCGCCATGGCGCTGTTGCACTGATACTCGCAGAGATCCGGGCGGTTTGATACCTGTACCTTGGCATAATCATTCTCAAATCCGCAGTCAGAAAATGCATTCTGAACTGCAGCATTCATCTGTTCAAGTATTGTCTCCATCTCACTACTCTCCTTCTCATCTGCTCTCACCTGAGACAGAACCGAAATCTCTCCTCCCGGGGCTCCGGAAACAGGATGCTTCTCCCGGATTGATACAGCTCACGCCCGGGACAAATAAGAGGCAGTCCCATAAACAGGGGCTGCCCCGGCAATTTCAGTCGGACAATTACGCTCTTCCGAGATACTCTCCTGTGCGTGTGTCGATCTTCACCTTGTCTCCGATTCCGATAAAGAGCGGAACAGAGATCTGCGCACCGGTCTCGACCGTAGCAGGCTTCTGCGCACCGGTCGCGGTATTTCCTGCAAAGCCCGGCTCCGTATCCGTGATCTCCAGCTCAACAAAAAGCGGCGGCTCAACGGAAAAGACATTGCCGTTGTAGGAGACAACCTTGACCATATCATTCTCCTTGACGAACTTCAGCGTGTCGCCGATGAGATCCTTGTTCAGGGAAATCTGGTCGTAGGTCTCGGTGTTCATGAAGTTGAACATATCTCCGTCTGCATACAGGTACTGCATCTCGACGCGATCGATTCTTGCAGTCGGGAACTTCTCTGTCGGACGGAAGGTGCGCTCCGTCACAGCACCGGACATGACGTTTCTGATCTTTGTGCGGACAAAGGCAGCGCCCTTTCCCGGCTTTACGTGCTGAAACTCAACAATCTGATACACCGCACCCTCAATCTCCAGTGTGATGCCGTTTCTGAAATCACCTGCTGAAACCATAAGATAACTCCTCCTTGTTTTACATAATCAGGCACAGAAACACCATCATTTCTCTGCTTGAAGTTATTCTTTGTATTTTTGCCATTTTTTCACAGCTATTTTACAGTATAGCGGGAGCGGAGGCAAGCCCTTTCTGGCGTTTTGCATCCAGCAGGAAAGATTTTTACGGAGTACAGGCGATACGGCTCTTTGTTTTACTCCCTCTCCCGCCGCGAGAGCTCCCTCTGAAGACAGGCGCGAAGCTCCGCGCAGAGCGCTTCCGGCACAGAGCGCCCTGTCCACAGCTCAAAGGAGAGCACGCCCTGATACAGCAGCATATCAAGACCGCCAAGGGCCTCCCTCCCTGCTGCCGAGAGACGCCGCATGAACTCTGTCTCTGAGGGTGTGTAGATCAGATCCACGCCGCAGCGGAGCTTATGATAAAAGTCCGTCTCCGGAATAAGGCTTTTTTCCGTGTACGGATACATTCCGACACTGCTGCACTGAAAGGCAATATAGTCCTGCCGGGAAAGCTCCCGCCAGCCGTCAAGCCCGGCTGCCGTAAAGCAGGTGCCCGGAAAACGGGATTGAAGCTCTGAGACAAACTGTTCAGCCCGCTCCGCGCTCCTGTTCAGTACGGTGAGCTCTGAGGCGCCGTGCAAGGCCGCCATGACAGCAATGGCCCGCGCCGCGCCGCCTGCCCCGAGCAGGAGCACCGGCTCTCCCCTGAGCGAGATGCCCTCCCGCTTCAGAAGGCGCTCCATGCCGGGAAGATCCGTATTGCAGCCAAGATATCCCTGATCTGTCCGCAGCAGCGTATTCACCGCACCGATCTGTTCTGCCGCTCTGTCCAGTCCGCAGAGGAAGGGGAGCACTGCCATCTTATAGGGCACAGTCACATTCAGTCCCCGTATTCCCAGCGCATACGCGCCGTGTACGGCCTCTCCAAGGCGCTCTGCCTCCCTGACCGGAAAGGGAAGGTAGGCGAGATCCACCCCCATACGCTCCGCGAGCGTATTATGCAGGAGTGGTGACAGACTGTGTCCGATGGGATTTGCAATCAGACCGCAGACCAGCGTGTTTGCCGACATCATCCGCGTGTTCCTCCTCTCCTCTGCTCCGCCCTCCTGTAGGCATGAAGAAAGGGGCGCTCAATGAGCCGCTTAAACCGGATCTGCAACTCCTCTCTCCGCTCCATCGGCGCAACCAGTACGCTGTGCATCCCTGTGCGATTGGCCCCCCAGATATCCGTGAAGAGCTGATCGCCGACAGAGACCGTCTCCTCCGGACGCGTCCTCATGATGCGCATCGCGCGGCGATAACCATAGCGCCGGGGCTTCAGAGCCTTCGCCACAAAGGGCAGTCCCAATTCCTCCGCGAAGCTTTGCACCCGCGGCCCCCGGTTATTCGACACGAGGCATATGCGAAAACCAAGCGCTCTCAACCGTCTAACGAGCTCCCTGCTCCGCTCATCCGCCGGGGCATCCGGCGGAACCAGCGTATTATCGATATCAAAGACAATGCCGCGAAGTCCCTCCTCATAGAGCTCTGCAAAGGGCAGCGCATATACGCTCTCAAAGCTTCGCTCCGGAAAGAAGGGATTCATGACTGCTCCTGATGCTGCAGGAGCTTTGCGAGCTCCGCCATGAAGGTGTTCACATCCTTGAACTCCCGATAGACCGAGGCAAAGCGGACATAGGCCACAGGATCCAGATCCTTCAGCTTGTCCATGACCATCTCCCCGATCACAGAGGATGGAAGCTCCCGCTCCTCACGGTTAAAGAGCGCCGTCTCAATCGCATCTGTGATCGCACTGATCTGGAGCGAGGACACCGGGCGCTTGTGACAGGAGCGGATGATGCCCGCCTCGATCTTCGCCCTGTCATAGGCTTCCCTCGAATTGTCCTTCTTGATGATCATGAGAGGCATGGTCTCCAGCTTCTCATAGGTAGTGAAGCGCTTTCCGCAGCTCTCGCACTGTCTTCTCCGACGTATGGATGCGTTGTCGTCCGCCGGCCTTGAATCAATGACTCTTGTGTCCGCAGCGTTACAGAATGGGCATTTCATACAAACCTCCTGTCAGCTCCTGTGCTCCTTACTATGACCTCGCTGCCCCGGGAAGAGATCCCCGCAGCTCTTTCTCAGCCGCCCGTGATGATGCGGTTCAGCTCCCGTACTACCTTGCCCGGATGCAGACCATGCACGCGGCAGGCCTCTCGCACCGTCTCATACTGTGAGGCGGCGCAGCCGATACAGTGCATCCCGAGGCTGTTCAGAAAATCCACTGTCTCCGGATACAGATTCGGCAGCTCAGCGATCAGATCATCCCCGCTCACCGGGCCCTCCTCAAGCTCCATAAATTCGTCCATACAGCGCTCCCTCTCTAATTTCTGCCGAATTCCGAGAGCTTCAGTCCCGGATTTCTGTCCTCAACCATACGCACGCTCCACTCATGACTGAAGAGAAGCAGCGGGTCGCCCTTCAGGTTCTGTATGAGCTTCATATCGCTTGTACCCTGAATACGATCCGGATCGACCTCCTGCGGATTCTCGATCCAGCGGATATATTCATAGGGCAGCTGATCCAGACGCACCTCGACATTGTACTCCTGCTTCAGGCGGTGCGTCAGCACATCAAACTGCAGCACGCCGACCGCCCCCACGATGATCTCCTCCATTCCGGTATTCCGCTCCTGAAAGATCTGGATGGCTCCCTCCTGCGCAATCTGATAGACTCCCTTTGTGAACTGCTTCCGCTTCATGGTGTCTACCTGACGCAGCCGCGCGAAGTGCTCCGGCGCAAAGGTCGGAATCCCCTCGAACTCAACTGTCTCCCGCGCATCGGTCAGCGTGTCTCCGATCGCAAAGATACCCGGATCGAAGACGCCGATGATATCTCCCGCATAGGCCCTCTCGACGATCTTCCTCTCATCCGCCATCATCTGCGTGGACTGGTTCAGTCTGATCTTTCTGCCGCCCTGCACATGTGTCACCTCCATTCCGGCATCGTACTCGCCGGAACAGATACGCATGAAGGCAATGCGGTCGCGGTGCGCCCGGTTCATATTGGCCTGGATCTTAAAGACAAAGGCGGAGAAGAAATCGTCTCGCATCGGCTGCACCTCCCCCTGCTTCGTCCTTCTGCCAAGCGGCGCAGAGGTCATCTTCAGGAAGTGCTCCAGAAAGGTCTCAACGCCGAAGTTTGTAAGTGCAGAGCCGAAGAACACCGGAGTCAGATCTCCTCTGCCGACGCGCTCCATATCCAGCTCGTCGCTTGCGCCGTCCAGCAGCTCGATCTCCTCCATGAGCTGAGCCTTATAGTCCTCGCCGATTCTCTGTCCGAGCTCCGGTGCGTCCACAGACCAGCTCTCCGTCGCGATCTCCTGCATCCCCGCATGTGACGCATGGAAGGAGGTGATCTCCCGCTGTCTGCGGTCATAGACCCCCTTGAAATTCTTTCCGCAGCCGATGGGCCAGTTCACGGGACAGGTGCGAATACCGAGCAGCTCCTCGATCTCGTCCATGAGCTCAAAGGGATCCCGCGCCTCGCGGTCCATCTTGTTGATAAAGGTAAAGATCGGAATGTGCCGCAGGGTGCAGACCTTGAAGAGCTTCCGGGTCTGTGCCTCGACACCCTTGCCCGCGTCGATCACCATAACCGCAGAATCCGCCGCCATCAGCGTTCGGTAGGTATCCTCCGAGAAGTCCTGATGTCCCGGCGTGTCCAGAATATTGATGCAATACCCCTCATAACTGAACTGCAGCACCGAGGAGGTGACAGAGATGCCTCTCTCCTTCTCAATGTCCATCCAGTCACTGACCGCAAATTTTGCGGTCTTCTTGCCCTTTACGGAGCCCGCGAGATTGATCGCCCCTCCGTAGAGCAACAGTTTCTCCGTGAGCGTCGTCTTGCCCGCATCCGGGTGACTGATGATGGCGAAGGTGCGCCGCTTGCTGATCTCATTAAAATTGCTTGCCACGTTATGCCTGCTTTCCGATCCCTCTGTGTCTGAATCTCATATATAGTCATCTTAAAAAACTACGCGGTCGATGCTCCGCGCCGCTCAGTGCTTTCCTGCCATGCAGTCCAGTATCCGGTCTGCGACCTCGGTCTTCGAGAGCAAGGGGAGCTCCTCTGCTCCGTCCTTCCTCAGCAGAGTCACGATATTGGTATCTGTGCCGAAGCCTGCGCCCGCCGCGCGAAGACTGTTTGCAACTATCATATCCGCCTTCTTTATCCTGAGCTTTTCCGCCGCATTCTCCAGAAGATTCTGCGTCTCCATGGCAAAGCCGCAGAGGAACTGTCCCTCCCGCTTATGCTCCCCGCACCACAGGAGTATGTCCCGTGTTCTCTCAAGAGGCAGGGTGAGGAGCGCATCGGCCGCTTTTTTCTTCTTGATCTTCTCTCCCGCGACCTCAGCCGGACGAAAATCTGCGACTGCCGCCGCCATGATGATAAAGTCCTGCTCTGCCGCTCTCCGCGTCACCGCCTGAAACATCTCCTCCGCAGAGCTGACCCGCACCGTATTCACAAATTTCGGCGGCTCCACGCGCATATCCGCCGCGACCAGCGTCACCTCCGCTCCCCGGATCGCCGCGGCCCGCGCAAGCGCGCAGCCCATCTTTCCGGTCGAATGATTTGTGATAAAGCGCACGGGATCCAGCGGCTCCCGCGTGGCTCCTGCGGTCACCAGCACGCGCCGTCCTCTCAGATCCTGCTCCGCGCCGCAGGCCATCTCAAGCCACTCATAGAGCTCCTCTCCCTCCGGAAGCCTGCCGCTGCCGGTATCCCCGCAGGCCTGATAGCCGATGCCCGGTGCTACAATGCGCCAGCCCCTCTCCGAGAGCTTCTTCAGATTTTCCTGCACGGTCACATTTTCAAACATATGCACGTTCATAGCCGGAGATATGAGCAGCGGACAGGAATATGCCCCGACAATTGCGGAGCTCAGCATATCATCCGCGATCCCGCAGGCCGCCTTTGCGATGATGTTTGCGCTCGCGGGCGCGATGAGAAAAACATCGGCCGCCTTCGGAAGATCCAGATGTGAAACCGGAGAAGCGTTTGTCCGGTCAAAATCATCCAGAACCGTGCGATGCCCCGTCAGCGTATCAAAAACAATGGGGTCTATAAAGCGGCAGGCATTCCTCGTCATGATCACATAGGTCTCTGCGCCCGCCTGCTTCAGGAGGCTCGCAAGATGTGCCATCTTGTATGCGGATATGCTCCCGCTGATACCGAGCAGAACTGTCTTTCCCTTCAGCATCGTCCTCTCTCCCTCCGTGCTGTCTCACGCGTTGTTTTTCCGCGGAATCTGTGTTATAAAAACTGTGTTAAGCGTGGGCTCTGCGCTTTTGGCGCTGTAATCATAGCACAACTCTGCCCAGAAAGGAAGAAAGTCCATGATACTCGCGATTGATATGGGAAACTCGAACATCGTCATCGGCGGCATCGACGAGCAGCACAGCTACTTCATGGAGCGCATTACCACCGACACAAGGAAGACAGATCTCGAGTATGCCATCAGCATCAAAAATATACTGGAGCTCTGGCATGTCACCCCGCCGGATATCGAGGGCGCCATTCTCTCCAGTGTCGTACCGCCCCTGAATCCCATCCTGCTGAACGCCGTGCGGAAGGTGACAGGACTGGACTGCAAGCTGGTGGGCTCCGGCATGAAAACAGGAATGAATATCCGCATGGATGATCCGAAAAAGGTTGGGTCCGACCTCATCGTGGATTCCGTCGCAGCCAAGGCCAACTACCCCCTGCCCATCATCGTGATCGATATGGGCACAGCGACCACGATCACCACCCTTGACCAGAAGGGGGATTATGTCGGCGGCATCATCTATCCGGGGCTCCGCGTCTCTCTGGACACGCTGAGCAGCCGCACAGCACAGCTTCCTCACATTGATCTGGAGAAGCCCGGCGCGATCATCGCCAAAAACACCATAGAGAGCATGCGGAGCGGCATACTCTACGGCACCGCTGCCATGATGGACGGGTGCATCGAGCGCATTCAGGAGGAGCTCGGAGAAAAGGCTACTGTCGTCGCCACCGGCGGACTCGCCCCGTTTGTAACCCCGCTCTGCCGCAACAAAATCATCATCGACGACAATCTCCTGCTGAAGGGACTGCTCATACTCTACCGGAAGAACACCTGATATCAGAGGCTGAAGCTCCGGAGGATCCGCCCCCTCTGCCGAAGAAAAGACAGCGCCGCAGCGCTGTCTTTTCTATATATACACGCGGGCTCTGTCAAAGCCTGATTACTTTCTTCCCTTCAGAAAATCCGGAATATTGATCTGCACATTCTTATTCTGACGCGGCTCAAATACATAGTGATCCTGCGCGTTCAGCTCCGGCTCCACCTTCGCAGGCTCTGCTGCCACAGCAGCCGGTTCCGCTCCACCCGTGAGCTCCTTTGCAGGCTCCGGATTCAGAAAAGAAGCCGTCTGAAAAGACCTTGCCGCCGGCTTCACGGAGCCCGCAGCTGCACTTCCCTTGCGGAAACTGTTTTTTCCCTTATCCGCAGAAGCTGTCGCAATGCTGTTCTGATCCAGACCGGTCGCGATCACCGTGATGGTACATTCATCCTGAACATTCTCATCATACATGACGCCGAAGATAATATTTGCCTCCTCCCCGGCGAGCTCCTGCACATAGGTGGCAGCCTCATTGGCCTCAATGAGACTCACATCACCGGAGATATTGATGATCACATTGCTTGCGCCGTCGATGGTTGTCTCAAGCAGCGGGGAAGCACAGGCGATCTTCACTGCCTCGACAGCCTTGTCGTCTCCGCTCGCCCTGCCGATGCCGATGTGTGCAATTCCCTTGTCCGTCATCACGGTCTGCACATCCGCAAAATCCAGATTGATGAGTCCCGGCACATTGATCAGATCGGTAATGCCCTGCACGGCCTGCTCCAGAACCTCATCCGCCTTGCCGAAGGCCTCCGGAACAGAGGTGCGGCGATCCACAATCTCAAGAAGCTTGTCGTTTGGAATCACAATCAGAGTATCTACAGCGGCCTTCAGATTCTCGATGCCTGCAATCGCATTATTCATGCGCTGTCTGCCCTCGAACCTGAAGGGCTTTGTGACAACGCCGACCGTGAGGATCCCGAGCTCCTTCGCAGTTCTCGCGATAACCGGAGCCGCGCCGGTTCCGGTCCCACCGCCCATGCCGCAGGTCACAAAAACCATATCCGCAGATTTCAGCGCCTCGGTGATATCCTCAATGTTCTCCTCCGCGGCCTTCTCTCCCACCTCCGGCTTCGCACCGCAGCCCAGTCCCTTGGTCAGCTTCTCGCCGATCTGCATCGCAAACTGCGCTCTGCAGGACATAAGCGCCTGCTTATCCGTGTTCACACCGATAAACTCTACGCCCTCGATGCTGCCCTCTATCATGCGGTTCACGGCATTATTTCCCGCTCCGCCGACTCCAACCACGATAATTTTCGCGGTGTTCTCATCCTCATTCAGCTTAATTTCCAGCAAAGTGTGTGCCTCCTGCTTCTATATGATTTCATTTTACCCACAGTTTTTCAGTCTGAACATATCATACGCATTTTTCAGAAAAAGCGCAAGGCAGTTTCAGCGCTTTTTAAATGAATACATGCGGTTCGTCACCGTCGGGTCAAAGTCACTGAGATCCAGCGTGCCGCTTAAATCCCTGATCTCCGGCAGTATATTGGAGAGCTCCGAGAGCTTTCCGTTCATCTCCGAGTCACTCCCCAGCAGGATGGTCACATCACCTGCCGTCATGGAGGCATTCAGGCTGCTGTCGTAGCGTATCACATCCGCCGCAATGCCGTAGCTTGAGAGGGCCTGTGTGAGGTTCAGTATCATGGAGAAAATGCGATCATTCTCCACCGGAAGCTTCTGGTACAGAACAATCTGCCCGAAATGAAGCCCTGTGATCTCCGGTATACCGTCAAGCCTCCGCCCTGAGCTCTCCACAATGATGCCATCTTTGTCGAAGTACATTTTTGAGCTCATATAGGAGACATAGCCCACGATACTCTTCTCATAGACAATCAGCTCCACCGAGGTCGGCCCCGTAAACGCGAGCTTATAGTCCTGTACAAAGGGAATGCTCTTTTTCTTTCCCATCAGTTCCCGCAGCGCACAGACCGTGCTGTTTCGCGAGAAGTGATCCGGGAAGATGATTTCCTCCAGCTGCTCCGCCGTGTACATGTGGTTTCCGGTCACCCTGACCGTTGTGATATTCAGCCCGACCAGAAGAATCGTGGCGATCAGCGCGAGACAGAGAAGGGACAGACGTATTTTATCTTTCATGCGCCTCTCCTCAGCCGTCCGCCCGGATGCTGTGCGACACGCTCAGCACAAGCCCCATCTCCACCATGAGAAAGAGCACGGAGGTTCCCCCGTAGCTTATAAAGGGGAGGGTAATGCCGGTGTTCGGGATGGTATTCGTCACAACCGCGATGTTCAGAATAACCTGAATTGCGATATGCGCCATGATGCCGACCACAAGCAGCGCGCCGGAGAGATCCGGTGCAGAATTTGCAATCACCAGAAAGCGATAGATCATGAAGAGAAATACAAGAATTAATGACACTGCGCCGAAGAGCCCCAGCTCCTCACAGATGATCGAAAAGATCATGTCATTCTGCGCCTCCGGCACAAAGCCCATCTTCTGTATGCTCTCTCCGAGCCCCTTCCCCATGAGCCCGCCGGAGCCGATGGCATAGAGTCCCTGAAGCACCTGATAGCCGCCGTCCTGCGCGTAACGCGCGGGATCCTGCCACACAAGTATGCGGCTCAGCTGATAGGGGTGCAGAAGCCCCACTGCCAAAAGGGCATGAGAGACCGGATTGATCACTGCCACACCCAGTCCCGCCAGAGCACAGAGCAGCAGATGAACAATATACCGCTTCGTAGCCACAAAGCTCATCACAAAGCCAAGACCGAGGATGATGATGCCGGAGCTCAGGTTGTTCTTTCCGACCAGCGCCGCAATGGGAAAATCCAGTGCAAAAAGCATGGCAATTCCCTTCCATCTATTGATCTCCCTGCCCTTCTCCACGATGTAGACCGTGAGAAAGAGGATCAGCGCAAGCTTTGCGAACTCTGTCGGCTGGAAAGAAAGCGGCCCCACACCGAGCCAGCGCTTCTTGCCATTCACCTCCTTGCCGACGATCATAACCGCAATCATCAGCACATAGGAGAGCGCATAAGCGAATTTGGAGCACTTCAGGATCCAGTGATAATCCATCAGAGAGATGATAACCATCAGCACAAAGCCGCCCAGCGCAATCATCCCCTGACGCTTCAGGTAGAAGGCAGCGTCATTCGTGCGCGGATTGATCTGTGCCATATAGGAGCTGGAGGAATAGATCATCAGGAGACCGAAGGCCGTCAGGAAAACAACCGCAAACACAAGACTGTAGTCATAAAAGTTTTTATGCCTCTCCGGCGCCCTTGCTCCGGGGCTGTCCGTCCGCCGCCCGGCGTTCCGGCTGCTAGGCCGCGCTGCACTTTTGCCGCTGCGTGTGCCGGCATTTCCCGCCTCTGTCCGCCTGGCCATCTCTCCCTCCTTTCTTTTCTTACTCCTCTGTCCCGCAGTTTCTTAAGTCCTGCCCGCAGCGCGGCCCGTCACAGTGCCCGCACGTACTCCTTGAACATTGTGCCGCGCACCTCATAGTTCGGGAACATTCCCCAGCTTGCGCAGGCCGGAGACAGAAGCACATTCTCTCCCGCGTTTGCATAGGAAGCGCAGACCTTGACCGCCTCCTGAAGATCCTCCGCAAACATGATATTCGTAAAGCCGTGCCGCTTCGCGCACTCGGAGATCGCATCGCGCGTCTGCCCGATCAGCACAAGATAGCGCACCTTTCCCTCAAAGGCCTCAATCCACTCATCGTACTGCGAGCCCTTGTCGTAGCCCCCGCCGATCAGTATGGTCGGCCCCGGCATAGCCTTGATCGCCTGAATGGCCGCATCCGGATTGGTGCCCTTCGAGTCGTTGTAATACTTCACACCGTAGCGCTCGCACACGAACTCAATCCTGTGCTCCACCGCCTGGAAGCCTCTGCATGTGCTAAGGATCGTCTCCATCGGAACCTCCATGCAGTCCGCAATCGCGATGGCCGCCATCACATTCTCAAAGTTATGACGCCCAAGCAGCTGAAGCTCGTCGGTTCTAAGCAGAGCTGTCGCCTCGCCGTCCACCTTTTTGCAGATCACGCCGTCCTCGATATCATACCCGTTCTGCAGCTCCTCTGTGCTGGAGAAGAATACGACAGTCGAGGGGCAGCTGCCGCTCTCTCCAAAGCTCCTCAGCGCACTGTCGTCGTGATTCAGGACAACGAAGTCCTCCTTCGTCTGGTTGGAGGTGATATCCTCCTTGATCCGGACATAGTTCTCCATTGTGTGATGGCGGTTCATGTGATCGGGGGTAATGTTGGTGATTGCCGCCACGTGAGGACGGAAATTAATAATGGTCTCGAGCTGAAAGCTTGAGGCCTCCAGCACAGTCACCGAGCTGTCCGTCGTCTTCAGTGCGGTCTCCGTGTAAGGAAGGCCGATATTTCCCACCGTGAACGCATCCCCGAAGGCATTCTTCATGATCTCGCCTGTGAGTGTGGTGGTCGTCGTCTTCCCGTTGGTTCCGGTGATTGCAACCAGACGCCCCTTCGCCACCTGATAGCCCAGCTCAATCTCACTCCATAGCTGGACCTTATTGTCCGTGAGCAGCTTCACAAACGCTGTCTCAAGATCAATTCCGGGACTCATGACGCAGATCTGTATTCCGCTGATATCCGGGCGCTCCAGCTCTCCGAGCTTGATCGTGAGCTTCGCATCCTCCGGAAAATTCGCCCTGAGTGCCGCCTCATCCATCTCCGCATTGCTGTCGTAGAGAAAGACTGCACCTCCCGTCTCAAGTAAAAGCTTTGCTGCAGAGATTCCGCTCTTTCCGGCTCCTGCAACCATAACCCTCTCATTCATATGAAACCTCCCCGCTGATTCCATTCTCATCACTCTGATTTGTCTTCACACTCTGCCTCACAGTCCCATCCCCAGCCATGCAATGAGGGACAGGATTGCCGTAGTCACAGAAAACACCGTCACAACCCGCGTCTCTGACCAGCCGCCCAGCTCAAAATGGTGGTGGATCGGTGCCATGCGGAAAAAGCGCTTTCCGTGTGTCCACTTAAAATACCCTACCTGTATCATAACCGATATTACCTCAATGAGGTAGATAAATCCGACAACAGGAATAAAAAGCGGCATGCGCATGACAAGCGCCATGGAGGCGACGTAGGCCCCCAGCGCCAGCGCACCCGTATCTCCCATAAAGACCTTCGCCGGATAGCAGTTGAAGAGAAGAAATGCGAGCAGCGCGCCGGTCACAGCGCCCGCCACCGGCGCGATTAAAATCTGCTCCCGTATGGCCGCCGCAGCAAAGAACAGGGACACCACCACAGTCACAGAGGAGCAAAGCCCGTCCAGACCGTCAGTAAAGTTCACACCGTTGTCCGTCCCGAGCACTACAAAAAAGACTGCAGGGACATAGAGCCATCCAAGCTGCAGCAAAAAGCCGCCTGTAAGCGAGCCTGTAAAGGGAACGAGGAGTGCTCTGAGCTCCGGTCTTCCGTACAGCCAGACCGCCAGCAGCGCTGTCGCCAAGAGCTGCAGCAGAAGCTTCTGCTTCACCGTGAGCCCCTCGGACTGCCGCTTTCTGATCTTCAGAAAATCATCCAGAAAACCAATGAAACCGAATGCTGCGGTAAAAAGCAGCACCGGCACAGTTTCAGGCTCTCTTCGGATAAAGGGAGCTGTGCCTGCCAGTATGGCAAGCACAATCATAATTCCGCCCATGGTCGGCGTCCCGCTCTTCTTGAGATGCGCCTGCGGCCCGTCGTCCCGCACCTGCTGACCGAACTTCATGCGGTGCAGAATTGGAATGGCATAGGGGCAGATCGCCGCACAGACCACAAAGGCCAGCAGCAGCGCAAGGATCGTATCGCTCAGCATAGATACATTCTCCTGACTTTTATGTCAACTCTGGACAATTTAGGACAGTATACCTCGATCACCGGGACTCTGCAAGTGGGCCCCCATGTCGTATCTCTGTCGCAGCGCGGAAGCCACAGCGCGCACTACTGCCCTTCCTCCACCGGAGAAGCCTCTTCCGTATCCTCTTCCTGCGGCTCTGTCTGTGCTCCGCTCTCCGCAGCCACTTCTGCATCCACGCCGGCCGGCGCCCCGGGAAGCTCTGCCCCCTCCGCAGCATTCTCAACATATTCCTCTGTGTCATAGACCGGCGGCAGGGTCTCCGTCTCGGGCTCCGGTGCTGTCTCAGAGAGATCGCTGATGCCCTCACTCTCCGGCAGTCCTGCATTCTCCGCGGCCGGCTCCAGCGCCGCACTTGCGGGAAATACATTCAGATAAGACAGAATCTCTGCCATGATATTATGGAAGATGCCGCTTGCGTAGGTGCTGTGCGGCTGATCCGCCGTGTGCGGCGTATCAACAACCACATAGCAGAGCACCTGCGGATTATCCGCCGGTGCAAAGCCGCAGAAGGACACCAGATAGTTTCCGTTCTTGCGCGGGTATTTCTCTGCAGTCCCTGTCTTTCCGCCGATCTCGTAACCGTCAACTCCGGCAGCTTTTCCGGTTCCCTCCGAGACCGTGCGAAGCAGTGCTGTCCTGAGAAAAGCGGAGGTCTCCGCTGAGCAGGTCTCCCGCACGAGCTCCGGCTGTATATCTCTGACCACCGCGCCCTGTGCATTCAGAACCTGCTTCACAACGTGCGGCTGATAGTAAGAGCCGCCATTGATAGCCGACGCAAAGGCCGATGCGAGCTGTACCATGGTACAGTTGAAATTCTGCCCGAAGGAATTCGTCGCAAGATCCGAGGAGGACATATCCTCCGGCGTGTGTATAAAGGCAGAGGTATCCGCCTCACCCGGGAGATCTATGCCCGTGCGGCTGCCAAATCCGAAGAGTTTCTGCACCTTGCAGAAATTCTCCTTTCCAAGCGTCTGTGCGATGCGCATCATGACGACGTTGCAGGACTGCATGAGGCCTTCCGTGACAGTCAGCATCCCGTGGCCGGTGCGCTTCGAGCAGTGGATCTGCCACCCCCCGACCTCCAGATACCCTCCGCAGTCATAGCTCTCACTGCCGCTGATCGCGCCGTTTTCCATGCCGGCAGCAACCGTAAAAATTTTTGCTGTGGAACCCGGCTCATAGCTATCGCTCACACAGAAATTTCTCCAGAGACTGAAGAGGGCCTCTGTCTTTGCCTCCTCATCCAGCTCCGCGAGCTGCTCCTCATTGTAGATCACGCTGAGATCCCGCGGATTGTTCAGATCAAAGCGGTGGTTTGTCGCCATACCGAGGATCTCGCCGTTTCGCGGATCCATCACGACACAGGCCACCGTGTCTCCACCCATCTCCGCCTCGAACTGTGCAATATACTTCTCTACAGTACTCTGTACCTTCATATCTATGGTGGAGACCAGCGTGTTTCCATCCTCTGCGGGCTTGATTACGCGCTCCAGATTGGAGTCGTCGTTCAGATAGCCGTATTCCCGGCCCGGGATACCGATCAGCTCACTGTTGTAATACTGCTCGATGCCACCCGACCCCTCCGCTCCGTCACTCAGAGAGAACCCGATCACATTGCAGGCGAGTGTATTGTAGGGATACTGCCGCAAATAAGAGTCCTCAAACCAGATGCCGTGCACCCGGTGCGGATCCCCCTCTGTCTTATAGCCCTTATTTACCTCTGCCTTCCGCTCCTCAAACTGCTCCTTCTGGTCATGGGACAGCTGCTTCGCGTAGCGCACATAGTGCGAGGTCGAGCGATCCGCAATGATCTGACGCAGCTCATCCTGGCTGTAGCCAAAGACCTCCGAGAGCAGACTCACCGTCGGCTCAAGATAATCCTCCTGATCGGAATTGATCTGCGAGGGATCCAGAATCAGATTGTAGACCTTGTTGGTCGTGGCGAGATAGGTCCCGTTTCTGTCCACGATATCCCCGCGGCGATACGGAATCTCGCGGGAATCGTAGCGCTGCTGGGAGAGCACCTTCTGATTGAAGGCCTCACTGTTGTCGTTCTGTATCTTCCAGAGTCTGAAGATCAACGCAAACAAAGCCAGCATGATCACCATGGCGGTGACTGCCAGCTTTTCTCTCATGTGTAATGTCAGTCCTGCTTTTGCCGGATTCGAGGATTCCTTACCTCTCCGCCGCTCCGGGGATGTCTTCATACTGTCTCACGTACTCGCTTTCTGTCTTTTTGTAGCGAATTACCTGATTCCGATCCGCATAAACCATGCCAAGCTCGTTGGTCGCCACTTCATAAATGTGATCCAGATCAACATCGGTATTGATCGCGGTCTGAAGTGCATCATTCTCGCTCTTCAGTGCCTCAAGCTGTTCCTCCTGTGTCTCGATGTTCCGCATGCTCGCAGTGATGCCCGACTGCACCCGAATATAGCTGCAGCAGATAAACAGCGCTGCGCAGGTCGCAGCCGTCAGCATCATGAGATAGGGCAGATCCATGTGAAGCGCCTGCCGCTCCCTCCTCCTCGCAATGCGCTCCGTGCGGCGGGCTCTGAGCCTGTCCTCGCGCTCTCCCCGCTGCTCCTCTGTCGGAACCAGCTGCCGCGCCACACTGTCATAATTATACTGCACGGGGGCCACAGCTCTCCCCGGGCGCTGTGCTGCATACCTTTCTCTCCCTGCCATTCTCTGTTTCATTGCTCCCCCCACGGAGCTTTCGCTCCTCCTGCGCTGCTTCTCTAAAGCCTGTCCGTCACAGCGCTCATATTGCTAATTCTGCTCCGCGCTCCGCTCAAACACCCTGAGCTTTGCGCTCCGCGCTCTTCTGTTTTCCTCTGTCTCTGCCTCCAGCGGCACAATCGGCTTTCTCGTAATTACCCGGCCTCTGCTCTTCTCTCCGCACACGCAGACCGGAAGCCCCGGCGGGCAGGTACAAGGATTCTCATTCTTCCGAAAACCGTTCTTTACAATTCTGTCCTCCAGCGAGTGAAATGTGATGATCGAGAGTCTTCCCCCCGGCTTCAGCAGTCCTATCATGCTGTCAATGGACGCCTCCAGCACCTTCAGTTCCCCGTTCAGCTCGATGCGCAGCGCCTGAAAGCTCCGCATGGCGGGATGTCCTCCCGTCAGCTGTATCTTCATGGGTATGGCTCCGCGGACAATATCCGCAAGCTCCCGGGTCGTCTCTATCCTCTTCTCTGCTCTCGCCTTCACAATATGCTTCGCGATATTTTTTGCGAAGCGATCCTCTCCGTAATCCCGGATGATGCGGAACAGCTCCTGCTCAGAGCACTCATTTACCAGATCCGCAGCGGTTCTGTCCTGACGCCGGTCCATGCGCATATCAAGAGGTGCATCCTCTATATAGCTGAACCCCCGCTCCGCCGTATCCAGCTGATGCGAAGAGACGCCGAGATCCAGATAAATGCCGTCCACCCCGGAGATATGGAGCTGTGACAGCACAGCTCTGACATTCACATAGTTGTCACGTACGATCGTCACCCTGTCCGCAAAGGGACTGAGGCGCTCCGTCGCTGCGGCAATCGCATCTGCATCCTGGTCTATTCCAATCAGTCTTCCGCCGGCTGTGAGCCGCGAGGCTACCTGAAACGCGTGTCCGCCTCCCCCGAGCGTCCCGTCAACGTAGATGCCGTCCGGACGGATATTCAGACTGTCTACCGTTTCATTCAACAGTACGGAAATATGGTGGAAGCTCATATGCCAAATCCCAGTCCGTCGAGTCCCGCCGCGATATCGTCTGCGTTATTCTCGATCTCCAGCTCCTTCGCCCAGTTCTCTGCGCTCCAGATCTCCACGTGGTTGCCATTGCCGATCAGCACTGCTTCTTTTACAATGCCGGAAAATTCTCTCAGATTGGCCGGAAGCAGTATCCTGCCCTGTTTATCCGTCTCACAGAACACCGCGCCTGCGTGCAGAAAGCGGGAAAACTTTCTCGCACTCTGATTGGTCAGCGGCAGGTTTGCAAGCTTCTCCTCAAGCTTATTCCACTCCTCCGCGGAATATACAAAGAGACAGCCGTCCAGTCCCTTCGTCACCACAAAGGATGCGCCGAGCTGCTCACGATAAAGAGAAGGGACTATCAGTCGTCCCTTTGTGTCAACCGTATGGTTATACTCTCCCGTGAACATAAGCACCGCCCCACATTTCACCACTTTTTACCACTTCTATGTTCAAATCATACTAAAAACACAGGGAAAAAGCAAGGCATCTCCGGAATAAAAAAAGCAAAAAAACAAGCAGCCATGCGGGTTTGCACGACTGCTACAAGATGTGGAGCTATAAACTTTAAAGGTTCAAGATGTGGATCTCTGTCTCTGAAAATACAGCATTCTTGCGACTTTTTCGAGGTGGGAGCAAGTGGGGGATTTTCTGCACTTTCCGCTTTATCTTGACTTGCGGGCGCTTTTTCTTCGAAAATAGATGATGCCCACTGCTGCGGCAAACACACAGCAGCCCGCCAGCGCCTGTGATACGGCGATCCCTGTTCCAGGCAGCAGAAGGGAGTCAGTGCGCAGTCCCTCGATCCACACTCTTCCCAGTCCGTAGCCGCCGAGATACAGAAACAGCAGCTCCCCCTCGAAGCGCTTTCGGTACCTGTACCAGAGCAGGAAGAGAAGCAGGCAGAGATTCCAGCAGGACTCATACAGAAAGGTCGGATGCACCTGTATATACTCAACGCCGTTCTCCGTGATGAGGTGCCCAAGGAGCTCTGCGTCGATCATGATGGGATTCACAATCTCCCGGCGTATCCGCATGGCAAAGAGCCCCTCCGTGTAGCGGCCGAAGGCCTCACAGTTAAAGAAATTGCCCCAGCGCCCCATGATCTGCCCGACGACCACACCGAGCACCAGAGAATCCGCCATGACAAGGAAGTGCTGCTTCTTCAGACGGCACCACAGAAGGAGCGCAAGGGCGCCGCCGATCACACCTCCGTAGATCGCAAGACCTCCCGCGCGGAGATTCAGAATCTGCAGCAGATCGCTGCGATAGGCTTCCCACTGAAAAAAGACGTAATAGAGGCGCGCTCCCGCAATCCCGGCGAGTATACCGTAGACAATATAATCATAGATCACGTCCTCCCCCAGCCCGCGCCGCTTCGCATCACCCGCAGCGAGCCGTATGCCGAGCAGCATCCCTATGCCGATGATGATTCCGTAGAAGGCAATGCGAAATCCGAAGACGTCAATGTGATTTTGCATATGCTGTATGGTAATTCCCAGATTTACAAAGCTCAGATCGTAGCCCATGTGCGCTCCTCAATTCTCTTAATTCATTTCCCTACACTTATATCACAGAGCAGCACATTTGTCATGGGCGGCAGAACAAGCTGCCGGCCGCAGCTCTGCCATCCGCGGTAAATACAGGCAGGAGTCTGCCTGACTTGTCCTATTTCAGTTCTCTTCCGGAAAACGCACCGTTATTTCTGTTCCGCTTCCCGGCTCACTTTTAATCTCAATCACTCCATTCATATATTCTACCGCGTGCTTTACAATTGAAAGCCCCAGCCCGGTACCCCCGATCTGGCGGGAATGACTCTTATCCACCCGGTAAAAGCGCTCAAAAATACGCGTCTGCTGTGCTGCGTCTATGCCGATGCCGCTGTCTCGCACGGACAAAAAGCGCTCTCCCACTGTAACTGTCACACTGCCGCCGTCTACATTGTATTTGATCGCATTATCACAAAGATTGTAGACTATTTCATGGAGGAGCTGCCGCACCGTCTGAATATGTACCTCTGTTCCCTTCAGCTCCAAGCTGATATTTTTCTGAGCCGCGGCATCCCTCAGCAGACGAAGCTCCTCTGAGACCAGTGATCTCAGCTCCACCGATTCCACCGGCAGCGGAGTCCTCTCATCCAGCTGCGACAGACGAATCGTATCCTCGATCAGGGACATCAGACGCCCCGCCTCTCTGCGGATGCGACCGACAAAAGCAGGAACATCCTCTGCCTGCACAAGTCCGTTTTCCAGAAGTTCTGCACTGCCCATGATACTTTGCAGCGGAGTCTTCAGCTCATGCGATACATTCGCGGTAAACTCCCTGCGATTTCGTTCCGCAAACACACGCTCTGTGACATCAAACAGCAGGAGGACTATTCCCTGCTTCTCTGCCGCTGTACCGCTCACTCGCAGCAGATACTCCCTTCCGTCCCGACTGAGCTGCAGTTCTGTATCTCCCTCCCGTTTTGCACATTCTATGGCGTCCATAAGCTCTGTGCTGCGCTCCACCAGAATAAAATCCCTGCCGACGGCATCTGCATCTGTCCGAAAAAAGCGCTCCGCGGCCGGATTGATGCTGAGCACCTCCCCGCGATGGTTCAGCAGAACCAGCCCTTCTCTCATTCTCCCGGTAATCGCGGCGAACTCCCTTCTCTGTTCCTCAAGTGCTGCCTGCTGCGCATGTACCTGCTGGCGCTGCTGCTCCATGCGTACCAGAATAGGAGACAGTTCCTCATAGCAGTCGTTTTCCAGTGGCCGATCATAATTGATCGCCTCCAACGGGCAGACGATTCTCCGGGAAATCCCTGCAGACAGCGCTGCTGAGAGCAAAACAGCGGCAAACAGAATAGCACTGAGCGGAGCAAGCAGCGCAAGCAGCAGCGACAGCGTGGTTTTTCGACTGACTGAAATTCGCAGCACACTTCCATCCCTCAGCCGTTCCGCAAAATACAGCGTCTGCTCTGTCAGCGTGTCGGAAAAGCGTGTGCTCTCTCCCTTTCCCCTCTGAAAAGCCTCCCTGATCTCTTCCCGTGCAGCGTGGTTCTCCATCTGTGCCGCATCACCCTGACTGTCAAACAGAACATCTCCCGCTGCATCTACCCAGGTCAGACGATAGCGATCGCTTTGCAGAGCCCGCAGGTAATTGAATCCCCCCGTCTCCACTCCTTCTGCCGCAAAGGAGAGCTCAGCCTGCAGCTGCTCCGCCTGCACCGTGCCGAAGTAGCTGTAGAGAACAAAAAGGAGCAGGGCTGCGCAGGCAAGCAGAACCAGCAGCGCCACCGACACAATGGAACGAAATATACGTCGAGTCATTTATCTGTCCTCATGCGGTAACCTACATTTCGAATGGTCTCAATATACTTCCCGCAGTCCCCAAGCTTCTGCCGCAGTGTACGGATATGCATGTCCACAGTGCGGCTTTCCGCGATATGATCCATCCCCCAGACTTTTATAAAGAGCTGATCCCTGGTAAACACTCTGCCCGGATTTGTAAGGAACAGCCGAAGAAGCTCAAATTCCTTAAAGGTCAGCTGAATGCGCTCCGCTTTTGCCGTAAGCGTGTGTTCATCCAGATTCATGGAGAGTGCATGCATCTTCAATATATGCTGCTCCGGAGCGGGCTGACAGCGCCGCAGCACAGCCTTTACCCGACTCACCATCTCCATCATGCCAAAAGGCTTCACCAGATAGTCATCTGCACCAAGATCCAGGCTCTGTATCTTATCAAACTCACTTCCCTTTGCAGTTGCCATGATAACAGGAAGCCTGCCGGTGTCAGAGCAGGCTCGGAGACGTCTCAGAGTTTCCACTCCATCTTCACCGGGCATCATGATATCCAATATGATCAGTTCCGGCTTTTCCTGTTCCAGTGCAGCAAAAAGCTCTTCACTGCAGGAAAAACCTCTGGCACCAAGTCCAGTTGCATTCAGCGTATAAACTTCAATATCCCGGATGTTCGCATCATCCTCAACACACCATATCATCCCTGCCCTCCCCTGTGGATTCCCGTGACGGAGAATTCCACCCATTCCGCAATATTCGTCGCGTGATCTCCGATCCGTTCAAAATATTTTGCAATCATCAGCAGATCCAGTGCATACTCTCCGTCCGCATGATTTTCGGCAATCATCCGAATCAGAGCGCTTCTGGTGCTGTCAAAAAGCGCGTCCACGATATCATCACATTGTATCACGTGCCGTGCCAGCTTTAAATCTCTCCGGACAAATGCATCCACACTCTCAACCACCATCTTAATAGCAGCTGCCGCCATCTGTCGAATAGAATCGCACTCTCTGACTCTGCGCTCTTTAAGGTAAGGAATGATTTCCACAATATCAGAGGCCTGATCGCCTATACGCTCCATATCCGTAATCATTTTGAGCGCAGCGGAAATCTGCCGCAGATCCCGGGCCACCGGCTGCTGCTGAAGCAGCAGCTTAAGACAGAGGCCTTCAATCTCCCGCTCCATCTGATCAATCTCCGCGTCCAGAGTAAGCGCCCTTCTGCCTACAGCGGCATTCGCCTCCATCAGGGCCCTTGCTGCAAGAGCAATTGCCTCCTCGCACAGAGCTCCCATATGCGTGAGCTTATGCCTCAGCTCATTCAGCTGCTCATCGAAATGATTGCGCATTATCCGAACCTCCCTGTGATGTAATCCTCTGTTCTCCTGTCTGCCGGACACTCAAACATTTTCTCTGTCGCACCATATTCAACCAGTTCACCCATGAGGAAGAAGGCCGTCCGGTCGGAGATACGCACTGCCTGCTGCATATTGTGTGTCACCATGATAATTGTGTAATTTTTCTTTAACTCCTGCACCAGATCTTCAATCTTTGAGGTTGAAATCGGATCAAGTGCACTGGTGGGCTCATCCATCAGCAGCACATCCGGCTGCACTGCAAGCGCCCTTGCAATGCAGAGCCGCTGCTGCTGCCCTCCGGAGAGCCCCAGTGCGCTTTTTTTCAGTCTGTCCCTGACCTCGTCCCAGATGGCGGCTGCACGCAGAGCATACTCCACCGCATCATCCAGCTTTGCTCTGGACCGGATCCCATGGGTGCGGGGACCATAGGCCACATTATCGTATATACTCATAGGAAAAGGATTCGGCTTCTGAAACACCATGCCAATATGCCTTCGCAGATGATTCACATCCACAGCCGCATCGAAAATATCTTTCCCCTGATAGCACACCTGACCCGCACACCTCACTTCAGGAATCAGCTCATTCATGCGATTCAGCGTTTTTAAAAAGCTGGATTTTCCGCATCCAGAGGGTCCGATCAGTGCTGTAATGCTGTGCGCCTCAATCTCCATGCTGATATGCTTCAGTGCCTGTGTATTCCCGTACCACAGACACAGATCTCTGACAGAAATAATACTGCTCACAATATTCTCCTTCTCTTAAAATAACTTCCGGCCACAGCTGCCAAAAGATTGATAAGCAGAATCAGCAGCAATAGAATCGCAGCAATTGCAAAGGCAATTTGAAACTCTCCCTGTTCTCTGGCATAGACGTAGAGAGCAACTGAAAGAGAGGCTCCCGGACCGGCAAGCCCGGAAACAAAACCGTTCAGCGTATGAGCAAAACCCGCTGTAAACAGAAGCGCTGCTGACTCTCCGACGATACGCCCCACAGCAAGAATGCAACCCGTAACAATGCCGTCAATGCAGCCAGGCAGCACCACAGTCCGTATGACTCTCCACTTGCCCGCTCCCAAGCCAAAAGCCCCCTCGCGATAACACTGCGGCACTGTTCTGAGGCTTTCCTGCGTTGTACGAATGATTACAGGGAGATTCATAATAACCAGAGTCAGGCTGCCTGCAAAAAGAGAAGTTCTCAGTCCTGCAAGCTGACAGAAAACCAGCATCCCGACAAGACCATAAATAACAGAAGGAATTCCTGACAGCGTTTCCGTCGCATATTCAATGAAACTCACCAGTTTTTTGTGTCTCGCGTATTCCGTCAGATACACAGCGGCGCCAACTCCAAGAGGCAGAACCAGCCCCAGTGTCGCCACAACAAGATAGAGTGTATTCAATATATCCGGCAGTATTCCTATGCGCTGTTCCCGGTAGCTCGGTCCCGTGAGCAAAAGCTCCCGGCTGATATGTGACAGACCTCTTCCCAGCACATAAAATACAAGAAAGAGCACCAGCGCAACCGTCATCAGGACAGCCAGTCCCATAAGAATACACATAGCCATACTGTAGCATTTTCTGCTGACGCTGACAGAATCCTTCATAAGCTCAGTTCCTTTCCCTCTTCAGAAAAAAATTCAGGACAGCATTAATCAGGAGAATGAAGAGAAAGAGCACCAATGCAATAGAAAACAGCGCCTGCTGATGCAAACTCCCGCTCACGGCATAGGACATCTCACTGGACACGGCAGTGGTCAGAAAACGAACACTCTGAAACAGCGAGGGCATATTCGCCACATTTCCGGACACCATGATCACTGCCATCGCCTCCCCTAAGGCACGTCCCACTCCCAGCGTAATCGCAGCGGCAATCCCGCTTTTTGCAGCCGGAACAGAAACCCTGAAGCAGGTCTCAATTGCATTGGCGCCCAGTGCGAGCGAAGCATACTCATAATCCCGCGGCACAGCCTCCAGCGCTGTCAGTGACAACTTGATAACAGAGGGAAGAATCATGATTCCAAGCACCAGAATGGCGGAGAGGAGACTGGCTCCATCCGGAAGCCGGAACAGATCTCGCACAGCGGGGACCAGCACCAGCATTCCGACAAGTCCATAGACGACCGAGGGAATACCTGCCAGCAGACTCACAGCTCCCTCTATTATGACCCGCATCCCCTTCGGTGCAAATTTGGCCAGATATACCGCTGTAAAAAATCCGGTCGGAACCCCCAGCAGAACCGCTCCGGCAGTGCCATAGATACTGCTGAGAAGAAACGGCAATATTCCGTAAGAGGGTACAGATTCCAGAGGGGTCCACTTTCCGGAGAGGAAAAAGCGGCTGAATCCTATCGTCCGCAAGGCCGGCAGACCGGCAAGCAAGAGATAGAAGGTGATCAGGAGCACGCATCCTACTGTAAGCAGCCCCAGAATCAAAAATATCGCGTGAATCAGCTGCTCACCGATTTGTCTTCGTCTGTTCAAAATTCATCGCCTCCAAACATGCGGTTCAGTACGCAGCGACGGCTCAGTCAGCAGGAACGACGCCGGTGCCGCTGATGATTTCTCTGGCATCCTCGCTCTGAATATAGTCAAAGAAGGCCTGAGCAGCGGGTGAGATTTCTGCTTTTTCCCGGGTCACCAGAATAAAGGGCCGCTGCACGGCATAGCTCCCGTCCCTCAGACTCTGTGCATTCGGTGCTATACCATTGATACATACGGCCTTCACCTGTCCCTTCAGTGAGGCCAGAGAAGCATATCCGATCGCATGCGGATTTGCTGCCACCGTCGTAATCACATCTCCGGTGGAAGTCAGCTCCTGACGGTACCGGCAGGAGCCCGCGGTCTTTGTGATATTCTCAAAGCCGTCCCGGGTGCCGCTTCCCGCCTCTCTTCCGATCAGAACAATCTCTCCATCTGCTCCCCCGATCTCACTCCAATTTTGGATCTCTCCCGTAAAGACAGCTGCCAGCTGCTCTATCGTCATATCGGAGAGAGGATTGTCAGGATGTACAATAACAGCAATACCGTCATAGGCCAGGACCGTCTCCCTGAGCCCTTTATTCCTCTCCTCCTCACTCAGACTGCGGCTTGAGAGCCCTATATCACAGCGTCCCTCTGCCACTGCGGTGATGCCGCTCCCGGAACCGGTCGGGTTATAAGTAAAGCGAATCTCCGGATGCAGCTCTTCAAAGCTTTCTCCCAGAACTCCTATGACTTTCTCCATAGAGGTGGAACCATCCGCAGTAACATACCCGGCGGTCTCCTCCACCTGTCTGCCGCCGCATCCCGTCAGCAGCAATATGCCAAGTGCCATTCCTATCATCCGTCCAGTTTTCTTTTTCATTCTCTTCAAGCTCCTTTTATATTTTCTGTTCTGTTCTTTATTGTAGCCATCGCATGTAAAACCCAAAACCACGGGAATGTCAAATCCATGTAAAATATTGCTCCTCTATACTTCAGGCTGCTCTCCGGACAGATGGATGTCTATTGCGGGGAAAACGGCTTTCTCTGGTACAATGCCCCCGACATTGCGCTGAAATAAAGTCTGTAATCTGTATAAAAAATTGCAGGAGCTGTGTCTTCGACTCTGTAGGCGCGAAGATGCAGTTCCTGCATTGATATGCGGCAGCAACAGAAGACAGAAGCCACACTACCTCAACAGCACGGCCTTTGTGATAACCCAGCTGTCCGCACGCATCTCATAGCTGTTGCCACAGTAAGGGCAGCACTTCTGATGGCTTGCGTCAAAGCTCGCGCCGCAGCTCCTGCACCGCACCAGCGTGATGGAAAATCCGGGATTCGGCCTTATATGCCTGCTTCTCTCTGCAGTAAATGCGATCCTGTCATTTCTGACAAAGATGCGTCCGTCCACCTCATAGCTGTCATTGGTATATGCCACCAGCTCCAGTCTGCAGAGCTCCGGTGTGAGCTGCATGCTCCGCACCGTCATGCCGCCTGTGTAGACCATATCTATGATGTCATTGAATTCCGCAGAGCGCTCCTCCCCCTGAAATGCCGAGAGCCTGTCCGCGTCCTCCGAAAAGATGACCATACGGAGGAATGAGAGCATCTGCCCCTCAAAGTAGCGATAGGAAAAATCCGGATCCAGCGACTTCATAAAGTTTGTAATTTTTTTCTTTGTAAATACCGCGCGGAGCGGCACATGACGGGCAGAATTTGCCACCAGCATGGACAGCAGAAGCAACGGCCCGGAAAGAAAGTAACCCAGAAAACCTCCGGCCAGCACGGAGCTGATCAGCTTCGTGAGCAGTCCCGTGTGCTCTGCAGCTCCCGTCAGCTCACGCAGGCACATGCTGAGAAAGCAGAGCAGCATGCAGCACGCCATGATGCAGCGGATCTGCTTCTTTCTGCTCCTTATGCTGTCCATCCGGAGAAAGTAAAAATTGGTCACCTTCGGAAAAAGCTCTGAAATCTGAAAGCGGGCATTGCAGTAGGGACATCCTCTCACGAGCTCTGCCACTCTCGCCGTCGCGCCGCAGTTCGGACAGCTGTAAGGCTTTTCGCCTATCCCATCCGGCGTATCCGCATGGGTGATTGTCTGATACAGAATCTGATCGCTCTTTTTCTGATAGAGACAACGACCGTCTCTGTGATAACGCACACTCCGCCTGACAGAGGCATAGACCCACTCATCCTCATAATGATTTCCAGGACAGTGCTGCACTCCCAGTACCTCATCCGTGTACTTCCGAAGCTCCAGCTCATGGTGGAGCCCCTTTCTCGCGAGCCGCCCGCCCTGAAGCTCCAGATAGTACGCAGTTTCCCTGTCTGCGAGAGCGGGGATATGCCCGCTCTCGCTCCACTGTTGCAGCTCCTTCGTAAAGCTGTCATAGATAGGATGCTCCGCATCCTGATGGAAATGTATTTTCATAGCCACAAACCCGGCCTTTCTGTGAAAAATTGCAAGCAAGGTTAACCATCGCTAACAGGTTAATCATTCTCCTCCATCTTGTCAATTGTTTTCACAGGAACATTCTCGATTTTAGAACTGCCGGCATTGAGAAACCCTGACTTTGTGCTATAATACGAAATTGTATTGCTTTTCTTTTTCAGAACTGAAATAAGACCCGCAAGTGCGCCGCAGGCTGCACAGTTTCAGCAGCAATGTTTTAAAAGCTGCATAAAAACACAGAGCAAAACAGAAGAAAGGCGGGAAACCTTGAAAATCAGAGCTTCCCGGACAGGTATATCAGAATCATGAAATTAGGAATCGTCGGCCTTCCAAATGTAGGCAAAAGCACTCTATTCAACTCTCTCACAAAGGCAGGGGCCGCTGCGGCGAACTACCCCTTCTGTACCATAGACCCGAATGTCGGCATCGTCACTGTTCCGGATGAACGGCTCCAAAAGCTCGGAGAGCTGCACCACTCCAAAAAAGTGACGCCCGCAGTGATCGAGTTTGTGGATATTGCGGGACTCGTGAAGGGTGCCAGTAAGGGCGAGGGATTGGGAAACCAGTTTCTTGCAAACATCCGCGAATGTGATGCCATCGTCCATGTGGTGCGCTGCTTCGAGGATGAAAATGTAGTCCATGTGGACGGCTCTGTGGATCCGGTGCGGGATATTGAGACCATCAATCTGGAGCTGGTGTTTGCGGATCTCGAGGTGCTGGAGCGCCGCATTGCAAAGACGGCACGCTCCGCGATGAACGACAAAAGCTTAAAAAAGGAGCTCGATATACTGAAGGAGCTGAAAACTCTGCTTGAGTCCGGCCAGCCCGCTTCCGCCTATGCGAGTGAGGACACAGATGTTCTCTCCTTTGTACACTCACTCTGCCTCCTGACGGAGAAACCTGTGATCTTTGCGGCCAATGTAAAAGAAGACGAGCTTTCTGACGATGCCGCGTCAAATCCTCATGTGCAGGCGGTCCAGCGCTATGCCTCCGGGCACGGCAGCAAGGTCTTTGTCGTCTGCGCGCAGATTGAGGAGGAGATCTCCGAGCTGGATGAGGAGGAAAAGGCGGACTACCTCGAAGCACTCGGCATCAGTGAGTCCGGTCTCGACAAGCTGGTTGCCGCAAGCTATGACCTCCTGGGACTCCTGAGCTTCCTCACCACCGGAGAGGACGAGACCCGAGCCTGGACCATAAAGAAGGGAACCAAGGCACCGCAGGCCGCAGGAAAGATACACACAGATTTCGAGCGCGGCTTCATCCGCGCCGAAGTGATCAACTACCAGGATCTGCTCGACTGCGGCTCCAACACGGCAGCAAAGGAAAAAGGCCTTATGCGTCTCGAGGGCAAAGACTACGTCGTGCAGGACGGCGACGTGATTCTGTTCCGCTTCAATGTCTGAGTATTACGCTGTCCAAGTCCCCTCTCCCATGAAACGGCTTGCGGCCAAAATTCATCCGAACAGTCCAAAAACAGCGCGCCTCGCAAAAAACTGCGAGGCGCGCTGTTCACTCTCCTGCTGTTAAAAAATCTTCCACTGCTATGATTCCGCTTACTTTCTTACTTCAGAAGTCCCACTTCCTTATAATACTTTTCGGCACCCGGGTGAAGCAAAATCGGGAGTTCATTGCACATGAAAGACGGATCTCCCAGCGGCGCAAGGGAGGCATTTCCGGCAATCATGTCCTCTGCATTCTCATGCAGGGCCTTCGCCAGATTATAGATCAGCTCCTCATCTGCGCTTGCATTGCAGATCACAAGGGTCTTCACGCCGAAGGTGGGAACATCTTTGTCCTGTCCGTTGTAGGTCCCCGCCGGAATGACCTGCTTGGAATAGGACGGATTCTCCGCGATGACGGCATCGAGCTCCTCATCGGTAAAGCCGAGCCACACGCACTCCTTGGTAACGGAGGCATTGAGCTGCGCACCGACCGGAGGGCCGGAGAATGCGGCAGCCGCAGTCATGGTGCCGTTGCAGACATTATCCGCGCCATCGCCCAGCGTGACGTTCTGGAACTTGGAATTCTCCTCGGTGATACCTGCCGCCTTTAGACCGACCAGTGCGGAGACCTCCGTGGTGGATGCCGCCGGGCCCACGCCAAAGGTGCCGCCCTTCGCATCATGCAGGAACTCATAGCCACTGCTCTTTAACGCAATCCAGTTGGACATGGAGGCATATACCGCGCCGATACACACGATATCCTCACAGGGCCCCACATTTTCAAATTTCCCCCTGCCCGCAACCGCAGCTGCCGCTGCATCGCCGGAACACATGCCAAGCTCAACCTCACCGTTGTGGACATTCAGCGCATTCTCATTGGAGCCGGAGGAGGTGGTCGCATCTACATCCAGCCCCTCGATCGCATTGCCCAGTGTCGTAGCAATGGTTGCCGCTGCCGCGTACATCTGCCCGGTGGAATCTGCTCCGCTGAGCGTAAGCCGCGGCCCGGAGTAGGTGTAGGCACCGCCGGACGCCGGCGTCTCAGCCGCTGCGCTGCCTGCTGCTTCCGCTGTTGTCGTCTCCGGAGCTGCTGCGGTTGTCGCGGAAGAACCACCTCCGCAGGCGGTCATCGCCATCGTCATGCTGACTGCAAGAACTGCCGAAACCAAAGAGCGCATACTTTTTTTCATAAACCTTTTCTCCTTTCTCATAGCCTTTTTATCTGCCCGGGAATCTCTTCCCTTAACAATCGGAATCTAATGTTTTCACACAGTGCTCGCCTCTGCAAATCAGACAGCTGCCTTTTCCCTGCTTCCCAGCTTCGGGAGGAAAAACGCTGCGGCCAGCAATACCAGACCGATGATGCTCATGAGATCAGATGGAGTCATCATCAGCAGCCCTCCTGCAATCACCATGAGGCGGACAAGAAGCGGCACCTTTCTCTGCCCGCTGAAATACCAGCCCTGCATACCACAGGACATGCCGATACAGCCGACCAGCGCGGTGACACACACCGATATGATGGAGAGCGGAGAACCGTCCAGCATCATAGCTGCGTTATAACAGAACACGAAGGGCACGATAAAGCCGGCAAACCCGATCTTACAGGCGTGAACCGCCGTCTGCATCGGATCGCACTTCGCAATCCCTGCTCCCGCATAGGCCGCCAGTGCCACCGGCGGTGTGATTGCGGAAAGGCAGGCAAAGTAAAACACAAAGAGGTGTGCGGTCAGAAGGCCGAGACCCAGCTTCGCCAGCGCCGGAGCCAGAATCGACGCCGCAATCACATACGCGGAGGTGGTCGGAAGACCCATGCCCAGAATGATGCAGGCAATCGCGCAGAACAGAAGGCTCGGAAACATCAGGCCATGTGCCGCGTTAATCATCATATCTCCGAAGACCACGCCTATCCCGGTTCTGGAAATCATTGCCACTACAACGCCTGCACAGGCACAGCCGGATACGATGGAAAGTGCACTGTAGCCGGTTTTTACCATGGTTTCCGGAATCTCCCGGATCGTAAAGCGCTTCTTTTTGTCAAAGAGCATGACCAGCGGAACGGAAATACAGCCGATCAGACCGGAAAGTGCCGGGGAATACTGCACGATCAGCAGGGCCCACACCAGCGCGCCGATGATGAGAAGGTACAGCCAGCCATCCTTCAGAACCGCCCTCGTCTTCGGAATCTCATTCTCCGGAAGCAGCTCCACATCTCCGACCTCACCCTGCGCAAACACCGCAATGGCCGCGCCAAGGAAATAGAGCACTGCAGGTATGACTGCCGCGATCACGATCCGGGTATAGGGTACTCCGGTGAAGGCGACCATCAGGAAGGCACCAGAGCCCATGACCGGCGGCAATATCTGTCCGCCGGTGGAGGCCACTGCCTCAACCCCCGAAGCAAACTCAGGCTTATAGCCTCTGGACTTCATCAGTGGAATGGTAAAGGTGCCGGTACCAACTACGTTTGCAACTGCAGAACCGTTGATACATCCCATCAGCGCGGAGGCGACAACTGCAGCCAGTGCCGGGCCGCAGCGAAGCTTTCCTGTGAGGGAGAGCGCCAGATCATTGATAAAGCTGGAACAGCCGGACGCCTCAAGAAAGGTACCGAACATGACAAACATGATGATAACCGTCGCGGAGACCTGAATGGTCGTACCGAAAATACCATCCAGATCGACCGACAAATACTTGAGCAGCGCAGCAAGCTTATATTCCTTGTGCCCCAGTGCCCCCGGCAGCATGTGCCCGAAGCGCGCATAGAGGAAGAACAGGATCGCCAGTGCCGGCATGATATAGCCGAGACAACGTCTGGTTCCCTCCAGAACAATGATGAGCAGCAGCGCACCGGCAATTACCGCCCACTGTCCGGCAATGCCCAGATTGTCCGACAGATGGTCGTACTCATACTTGCACATCCAGATCGCAGCCCAGAGCGCCCCGATCATCACAAGATCAATGATGCGGCAGACGAGGCGAAATCCGGCATTCCCGGCAAAGCGATCCTTAAATACATGCTCGTAGAGCGGCTGACTGAGCAGCAGTATGGTAAACGCAAATGCGACATGAATGCCGCGCTGCGGTATCACATCCAGCTGCCGGAATACTGTCAAAATGTGAAACAGTGACATGGAGAATGCAAACACCGCAGCGATTCTGCCAAAGGCTGTGCCCTTGTTTTCCTCCATTTTTCTCGCCGCCGCCAGCTCGCTGTCCAGAGATTCTACATTGATCTCCTGAACCGCCTTGTCCTTTGTCATACCATTCCCCTTTGCACAGACAATCGTTGATAAGTTCCAATATATTGACGAATTTGCCAATATCTCCAACAGCTATATTTCTATATTACACAGTTTTATCCTCAAAATCAAATATTTTTATAGTCAATTATTCTATAATCACTGTTTTAACGCAAAAATCAGACCCTGAGTGCTCTCACCCAGGGTCTGTCCATAGTATCTATCCGGAGCATGTCCGCTTTTCAGTCATACATGCATCCCAGCGTTTATCCGTCGCTGCTTAACTCTGATCTCTTAATCCTGATTTTCTTTTCTCCTGTGAAGTCCCAGCAGCATGAGCAGAAGCAGCCCCAGCAGGGCAATGTGTGTTAAGGATCGCTCCTCTCCTGTCTTCGGAACTCTCCTTCTGCCTCTTTCCGGCGTAGATCCGGGCGTCTCAGGCTGTTCGGGTATTTCTGTATTGGTCACGGTAAAGCCTCGCCCCGCATCTCCGCTGATGCTGGTCTCATAACCCTCACAGGGCTCCTCTGCTATGGTGTAGCGGTACTTTCTGAGGCTTCCCTCCGCCCGAACGGGCAGATCCCTGAACTCCCAGCTCCATCCCTCTGACGCGCTGAGCTCCGCTCTCGCATAGCTCTCGCCGTCGCGGAGCAGATAGACGGTCACTGCATCCAGCGGACTGCCTTCCCAGAGCTTCTGCACCTTCACGCTGAAATTCTTCTTTCCCGGATTCGGCGTGTGTCCTCCACCTCCGCCGCCCGGATTGGAGGGCGTGGAGGGCGTCGGCGGTGTCGGTGGGGTCGGCGGTGTCGGTGGGGTCGGCGGTATCTCCATATTGGTCACTTTGAAGTGCTGTTCGCCGTGATCCGCACTGCCGGTGATCTTCACCTCATAGCCCTCTATGGGCCGCTCTCTCAGGCTGTACTGGTAGCGTCTGCCCGAGGCATCCATCGCGGGAAGCCCCTCCACATGAGCGCTCCAGCGGTTCTTTGCACTGAGCGTAATCGCAGGAAGCTCTATTCCGTTTATATCCTTTGCCGGCACTCCGTTGCAGAGTATTTCCACCACGGCTTCCCGGGCAGCCTTTCCGATCCACTGCTTCTCTATGCCAAATTCCACCAGATGCGGATTGTTGATGATGATACTGCCCGTGGAATCTGCCTCCGTCAGCTCGAAGTGGTAGTCCTTCTCCGTGCGCTGATAGCCCTCCGGCGCCTTCACTTCCCGCACCACATAGCTCCCAAGGCTCAGATTTCTGAACTCCACGATGCCGCGCGCATTGCTGGTCACTGTGAGCAGAGGCTCAGGCTGTTCCGGATGTTTCTGAAGCTCCTCCGCAAGGTAGAGCGCAAACTCCGCCCCCTTCAGCGCGCTTCTCGTGTCCGCATCCCGCTTGGAAATCAGAATGCGCCCCGCGATAGGCTGATTGTTCTTAAAACGCCGGATCACAGATCCGTCCAGCTTGCCCATCCGGCTGTCATCCCGGAAATTCAGCGGGATCTCCGGTACGGTGTAGCTGTCCAGACGATAACCCTCCGGAGCTTTGGTCTCAACCAGTATGTAGTTCCTGCTGACATTCAGCTGCTTCACATAATCCCCGAGCTCTATTCGGCCCTCCGCATCACTGATAAACCTCTTTCCGGGCGTAAGCTCTCTCCTGCTGCCGTCCTCCAGCTTCTCATAGAGCGCGAACTCCGCGCCGCGAAGCGGCAGGTAGATATCTCCTCTGTGCTCCGAGACGCTGCGGTAGCGATAGGCAGAATTCTCCCGGAGGAAGCTCTCCTTCTCACTCTCCAGTATGTTCTCATAGATCAGGTCGCCCTTGATGAGCTCCAGCTGAAGCGGCCGGTCCACATAGCGGAAGCTGAACTTCTTTGTGATCTGTTCATCTTCCACAGTGATGCCTGTCCTATCTCCGCCGATTGCAAAGGGGATATCCACCTTGCGCTCTTCATCGGAGGGGAGGTAACCGTCCGGCGCAGTGAGCTCCCGGAGATAGTAGATACCCGGCTCAATATTCTCAAAGCGGGCCAGTGCCCTGTTCCCTTCAAGCTTCGCCTCCTGCTCCTGAATGACGGCGCCATTCCTGTACAGCGCAAACACTGCGCCGGCAAGTGCTGCGCCTCTCTCATCCTGCTTCTCCACCTCTACCAGACCTCTCACGGGCTTTCGAAGGTTCGGGAAATTCAGGATATTCTGACGGAAGACCTGTCCGTTCTCATCTGTTATTTCTGCCTTGTCGTTTATTTTGAAGCGATATTTCCTGTCATTGTGTCTGTAATTCGGATCACTGTGCGGAAGCTCGGAGATCTCATACAGCGTGTTCAGCTTCAGATTCTTTACGATCACTGCTCCCCGGACGGTCTTTCCGGTCTCGATCGGATCTCCGACCGCCTGACCGTCCGCAGTAAGCTCCTGAATGGAGAAGGCATAGCCATCCAGCCTCTTCTTCCCGAAGTTCGTGAGATTCTGCAGGCTCTCCGGCAGCGCAGCATCCGCCGCAAGCCCCAGCTTATTGATGACCAGCTGCAGATCCTTATTGACAATACTCTGATCCCCGGTGAAGCGAATCTCCCGGTGCTCCGCATCAATCGCAAATTCCAGCGGAGCCGCGGCCTGATAAGCTGTCTGGCTGCTGTTTGTCTGCTCTGTCAGCTGATAGACCCCCTCGAGAAGATCCGAAACCTTGATCTTTCCGTCGGTTCCGGTACGGAAGCTTCTGTCGTAGTCCTGATTCCAGGGACTCATGCCCTTTAAGCGGAAGGCGACATAGGGCAGCGGCGTTCCCGCCTCATTCACCTTCAGAAGCTCCAGCGAACCGCGATACGGCTTTACATTCATGAACTCCCTGATCGCCAGCGTGTCTTCTATCCGGACATGGAACTCCCGCCCCTCTGCATCCGCCGCCGCGTGCTTCTTGAAATCCTCATAGCCGAGCTTTAATTCGTGCTTGGCTCCATTCTCCGCTCTCTGATAACCCTCCGGGAGCTTCGTCTCTGTGATCGTATAGCTCTCCTGTATCGGGAGATCTGTGAAGCGCACCTCTCCATCCTCACCGGATACTGCGGTATAGATGCGGCCGCTGCTGTCCTTTGCCTCAAACTCCGCGCCGGGAAGGCCCTGAGCCTTTGCATCGCCTGTCGCAATCCCTTCTTTTCCAAACTTTTTGAAGCTGATCGAGCCCTTCGGCGGGATCAGGGAATTCCAGACCACATTCGGCTCGATAAAGCGTATGGTGGCGCTGTCCTTCCGGACAAAGCTGTTCCAGGCCTTCTTTCCGGTATTCGCGTAGTTGTTGCTCAGATCGTTCTTCGGCGCCTTCATCGGAACAATGACCGCCAGCACGCCTCCGGCAGCAAGCTTCACACCGGGCTTTGCCTTCACCAGTATGCCTCTGGTATTGGCGGCGGGCGCCGCTGCCCAGCTGAGCTCCTCCGCGATCTGATCCGCGGAACGGTTATTGTAGTTTACTGCTGTATCACTGTTCCAGTAGAGAACCTCATAGCCCTCCGGAACCTGCACGCTGCGGCTTAAATCAAATTGATTCTCAAACTCGGAATGTCTGGGAGCCCTCTTGTGGTTCCCGATATTCTCCTCCTGTATATTGGTATCTCCCACATATGGGAAGAAGTCCATCAGCTGAACATTCTCTCTGTCACTGCTCTGATTGTTGATGAGCTCCAGCTTATATTCCAGCTGTCCCTCGGACTCCGTCATAACTCCATCATCCGACCACGGCAGCTCTCCGTATCTGCGGATATACTTTCGGGCGTACATCTCCTTCGCCTTCATAAAGCGGAAGCTGGTCTCATCGTAGAGCCACGGCTTCGACGCATCTTTGCCCGGCACCGCCTTCTTCACACCGAGCTTCATGATGGAAGGATTCTCAAAATCTACATACAGACGGTTCGTCACAAAGCCCTCCGGGATGGCCGGAGAGGTCGCTGTCTTCAGCGTCGCGATATGATACACTCCGGCCTTCAGGAGCTCTGTGTGGAAGCGGATCGCCAGCTGATCTGTGCCTCCGTAGTTTTCGATCAGCTCATACTCTCCTCCGCTCCTCTGGAAGTCCTCTGAGAGCTGAATCTGGTTCAGACTGACTCCATTCGGCATGAGGTCTATCATCTCAAAATTCTTAAGATCCTCCGCGCCGAGATCGGCGATCGCCGCCCCTCCGTAGATCTCCGGCTTCAGGGACAGGACATAGTCTCCCCGCTCCCCGGGGTAGATGGGACGCGCCGCAGTAGAGGGATAGCTCTGTGTCTTCTGTATTCCCATGCGCTGCGCATAATCCCTCACATAGATTTCCGCGTGGTCGCCCCAGATGAAGTTTCCGGGGATAGGATCCCACTCGCTGTGGTACTTGCTGATCATGGTGTTGCCGTCCGGTTTCTTCAAATCCCCTCTCTCACCGCTCAGGATCTTGGTGCCCTTGATATAGAGATTTCCGGACATGACGGCGTAGTTCTGGAATACATTGCTGCCCGAGGACGAGGCATTGTACTGCTTCTTGTCCGGCTCCCGGAGCTTCGTATCGATGCGAAATTCCAGTGCGGACATAAGCTTATGTTCTGCCGGCAGCACCAGATAGACGTAATCGATCTCCCTGGCAATCTCCTCCGGAAATACGACATGATTCCTCTCGCTCATCTCCACAGACTGCTGATCCAATATCTGATCCGAAGCCGGATCCAGATTCTTGCCCGCTCTCTTATAGGCGATGACATCCACCGTGATATTTGCGGCCGTGTGGCTGTCACGCGGGAAGGAGACGCCGTAGTAGTACAGCCGCGGATCCAGATCATAGTCCGCTATCACAAGCTCCTGCAGATCTGACTTCTGCGCGAGTGAGGACGCGCGTAAAAGGAAAGGAATCACCTTTTCACGATCCTTCGCCGTGTCGTAGAAATAAGAGGTGATGCCGTCCGTGTGCGGCCCTCCGCCGGGAAATTTCTCAAAGCGCGGATCTCCGTCATAGACTATGGGCGCATAGAAGCCAGTATAGATGCTCAGATCATCGCTGCTCTGCATGTGCTCCTCTTTTGCGCCTATGTCATGCGGAACCAGCTCAAGCTGCACCTGGTTCTCCACGTTATAGCCGGACTTCAGATCCGGATAGGAGAGGTAGAGCGGCGCGATATAGCCGGAAGGATTCAGAGTCTTCGGGAACTGCCGGCTCTGCGACAGAAGCTTCTTTCCCTCTGCATCCACGCTCAGAGACCAGTCCGGGTTCATTGACTGATCAAACACTGCATCCCGGGTCTCCTCCAACCCGTCCGCATTGATCGCGACATACTGCGGCAGCGTATCCCGGACTATGGCCTGATCCACATAGCGCTCCAGCGAGCCGACCGTGAAGTCATAGCGCACCGGCATAGCCTCCGTCACCTTGTACTCTCTGACTCCGTCAGGCTTTAAGTACTCTCCCAGAACACCCATGAGGCGCGGGCCGTTGTCACTGGAATCCAGGTTCTTATAGTCGTAGTCCGGAAGGTTCAGAGGACTTCTCTTTATAACCTGCGGCGGATTGTAATAACCCTCCAGCGTGAGCGGCTCCGCAACGCAGATGCTCTCTCCCTTATTGGTGAAGAGCCCCTGAATCTGCAGCCCGTGGTGATTTGGCGTCTCATACTTCTTAAATCTCCACTCAACGGGGAGACTCAGGCTGTAGCCGCCTGACACACTGCCATCTGTGGCCAGCTGAATGCGCAGCTCTCCGTCCTTCGCCTCGAAGCTCTTTACCGAGGTGCCCTCTTTTCGCACCTTGATGGAGCTCTGGTCGATATATTTCGGATCATAATAGAGCCGTATCTCTCCCTCTGTATAGGTGTTGTCGTCATCCGTGACATCCAGATACACCCAGGTCGTCATGAGTTCACCGATGTGATAGCTGTGCTTCGGAAGACTGCTGTTCACATCCGTCTCATTGCCCTGGCGCAGCTCCACGCCGCCGCGATTCGTCACAGTCTGCTTTTGATAGCGGAAAATGAGCTCGTGAGGCTGTCTGTCGTCCGGAACCTCCACCGTCTCATGATCCACAGAGTGCTGGAATATGCGGATATAGCTGTAGGTCTTGTCTCCGTAGATGTATTCGGAGACCGTGTCCGCGAGCTGCTTGTCATTTTCATCCAGATACTTCACTGTCACATGCGTGGGGTTGATGAGGTGCTGACGGACCTGGTTCACATAGCCGTCCTCCAGCTCATTCGGATTCCCGGCAGGCTTATTTCCAGCCATGACGAAGACCAGCACTTCCTTCTTCGTCTTATTGCTATTGCGGTTCCCCTGAAAACTGTTCTGAGAGAGCTCCTTCAAAGCCGCGCTGACAAAGACCTCGTCCAGACGATTGTAGCCAAAGGCCAGCTCTGAGAGCGTCTCTGCCTTCGGCAGATCCAGACTTCCGCTGATCTGATTCTTGTGGAACGCCATGCGTTCTGCGGTCCTCAGCTCCGGAAGGGACAGCTCCCTGATCTGGTTTTCATCAAAGGCCCGGCGTCCGACTGTCCGGAGGGCAGGCGCTTCCAGTTCGTTTATCTTATTTCCGGCGAAGGCCAGCGGAGCAACACTCTCCAGACTGGGAGCATAAAGCTTCTCCAGCGGACGATTATAATAGCCTGTGATATTCTCATCCGGATAGTCATATCTCTCTGCATAGGCACTGTTTTTCATAATGTCTGCAAAGGCCGCGACTCCCACCTCCCGGAGCGCCGGAAGCGACAGCTCCTCAAGCTTATGACTGTAGAAGGCGCGCTTTCCTATGCGCTCCAGCTGCGGCGCATGGAGCGTCTCCAGAGGAGCACCGGCAAAGGCATAGTCTCCGATATCCCGGACGGCGGGAAGCTCCGCCTCCGTGATCGGATTTCCCGAAAATGTGCGCCTCCCTATGCTCTCCAGCTGCGGCAGGTCCAGCGCCGTGATCTTATTCACACCAAAGGCCCATGTTCCCGTGATGCTGCGAAGCTGCGGAAAGCCGCTGCTGATATCGCTGAGCTTGTTGCCATAGAAACCGCTGTCCCGCACCTCGGTGACATTTGGCGCACTGACACTGACCAGACCGATGGCCTCAAAGGCGCCCTCCGCCACCACCTGTGCGCGCGGCGGGAGCTTTAATTCAAAATTCTTCTTTGCGATCTTATCCTGCCCCGTCGCCGAGAAGCCGGTCACGACCTCTGGATGCTCCGCGTCCCAGGTGAAATCTGCCTCCTCCCAGTCCCCATCTCCTGTGGGGCTAGGATTCACAATGTAATTCTCCTTACTCGGCAGGCTCTCATTGTCGGTATAGATCACAACGCGATTGGCCCACTCCGGGGATCCCGGATTTCCTGCAAAGGCACCCGTTCCGATGCGCTTCAGCTTCGGCATATGGAGCTCTGTGAGCGCTCCGTTTCCCCTAAGGGCCTCATCGCCGAGCTGCTCCAGACTGTCAAAACGATCCTCGATCACGGGCTGTCCGGTGGACGCATTGCCATAAAACGCCTGTCCGAGCAGCTCCTGCACCATCGGAATCGACACTCTGGTCAGAGGACTTCGGTTAAAAGCTCTGTCCTCGACAATGCGAAGCGCAGGGAAGTTCTCCTCCGTCACCTCCGTGAGCTTACTATCCAGAAATGCGCCATCCCCGACGATCTCCAGATTCGGAACTTCTACCGCGGCAATCGGGCAGTTCCAGAAGGACACATATCCCGTTTCCTTCAGGGAGGGAAGGCTGATGCTGCTGAGAGACTCATTGCTCACAAAGCCCATGGTCTCTATCTTCTCCAGCAGCGGAAGATCTTCCTTTCCGATTTGCTCCAGTTTGTTCGTAGAAAAGGCCTTCCCCTGCACAAGAGTCAGCCTGGGCAGGCGGATATGAGTCAGTGCGTTTTCTTCAAATGCCTTGCCGCCGGCGATCTCCAGTGCGTTCAGGCGCAGTTCACTGATCGCATTGCTGCTGAAGCTGCCCGGATAGTCTGACACCGACTGCCGATACTCTCCCTCTATAACCCGGATATTTCCTGCCTCTCCTTCCGCCGTGGACAGGTAGTCGCTCAGAGCGGTCAGCCCTCGGACACGGAAGGAATTTTCTCCTCTGTTCTCTGCAACCGTATCAATGACTGTCGTTCCGTCCGCCGGGTTCAGGTGCGGAAGCACCAGCTCCTTCTGTGTCTCCACCTTCAAAAGGCCGCTCTCAGAGAAGCCGGTGACCTTATTCCCATCGTAAGTAAAGTCTCCGAGTGTCCAGCCCTTCCCAATCGGAAACGCATTCCAGTCCACACCGATGGAGACCTTCAGCGTGAGGCTGCCTGCATTGCCATAGCGGTCCCGGACAGAGTAGCTCACAGGTATGATCTGACCGGAGACATCTGTCGGAATGCTCTCCGGAGACACGGTGACAGAGGCGCTGATATCCTCTCCGTTCAGATCCGTCGCCTTTACGAAAGCCAGCAGCGCTGCTTTTCCCCCGTCTCCATTCAGCGGAATAAAGGGGCTCGCCTTTGGCTCAATCACAGGCAGTATGTGCGTGTTTTTATATTTTACTGTGAGTACATAGCTCTCACTGTCCGGCGTATACTTAAGCTCCGGCTCCACCGGCTCAAAACCATGAACCGGAGGGGCCTTGTAAGTATTTTCCTCATTCAGGAACACCAGACCGTCGAGCTTCTCTCTGTCATTGCCAAAGATCATATCGCCGAGAATGGGCTGTCCGCTCGCTTCATCCACACAGCGCACCGTGATGGTCGCAGGATTCACCACCTGACCGTACTGCTCCGCCACCACCTCGGTCCGGAGAACAGGCGAGCCGGTCTCGACCAGCACATAGCGGTTATTGTTCGTGAAGACGCCGGTACCCCAGGCCGTGATTCCTGCGGGCAGTTGTACCACATCCAGATCGTTGTAGGAGAAGGCGCTGTCTCCGACGACGGAGAGCGCATCTCCCACGCTGAGTGTCTTCAGCTTATTATTCAGGAATGCCTCCTCTGCGAGCTCCGTGATCTGATTCAGCTGAAGCTCCTCCAGCTTATTGTCGCGAAAGGCAGAGGCCTGAACCTTCTTTACGGCATCTCCAAAAGTCAGGGTCTTCAGACCGCTGCCCGCAAAGGCGGACTCTCCGATCTCCTCTACATTTGCGCCCAGAACGAGCCCAAGCCCGTCCAGATCCTCCTGATAAAACGCCATGGGATCGACACGCTTTACGGGCTTTCCCTCCAGCGTGTCCGGAATCTCAAGCGTCTCGCCATCCGGCAGATCCGCCCTTCCTTTTCCCTCCGCAAAGCCGGTGATGACGACTGCATCATCCTCCTCATAATAGCGGAACAGACCGCTGCTCTTAAGCTCCGGAGCCGGCAGCTTTGCATTCCGAAGCATGAGAAAGCCGAGCGGTGCAGTGAGCGCCGCCCCCAGATTGTCGAGCCATTCCAAAAGCCCGGACTTTATCCCCGCGCCTTCCGCATTGCTGCTGCTGGCATTGCTCGCGCTGGCATTGCTGTCTGTCAGCCTGCCGCTGGAGTTCTCACTGCGCAGCCAGTCCATGAAGGCCTCCAGCCCTCCAGCCTTCGTATCGTCCAACACCGGGCCATCCGGCATTCCCTCCTCCGTGAATGTCTCAAGAAGAGAAGCCAGTGACCCCTGCCTCGCCGCATAGCTGATACTGCCTCCCTGTGTCACAGTTCCAAAAAGGACGCAAAACGCCATCAGAACAGAGACTGCCCTTCGCCAAAGCCACTTCATAGTACATACTCCCCTCAAAAAATAAATAATTTCCTATATCCCTAATATTTAAAATATATTCAATCAAAATAATTGTCAACTTTTTATGTATTCTTTCAATTTTTTATGTATTTTTTCTGTCTTTAAAAATGTCAACTGTATAATACAAATTTTAATTCCCCCGAATTCGAGGGAATTAAAAATGAAGCAGGATTTAATCGTTTTATTTTATCCGTTAAGCAGTGGGTAGAAAAAACGAATTCTATTGGTATTGTTGCGAGAGCAGGAAGATATGGCGGAACTTATGCGCACAAAGATATAGCATTTGAGTTTGCTTCTTGGGTATCTCCATATTTTAAATTGTATTTGATTAAGGAATTTGAACGCTGAAAGGAAGAAGAACAAAAGAAGTTAGGTTGGGAAACACGCCTTACCACTCAAAAGCGACCGGCCCGCCGTGGGTCGATCGCTCTTTTTCACTCTGATATTTGCTTCGGAGCTCTCACTCCTCCTCTGTCTCCGCTTCGCTGAAGAGCTCATTAAACTCCTGCTCGTCCAGAATCTCGTCAAAGGCATCCGCAACGATCTCGTACTCATCGTCCGTCTCAATATTTGTGAGATCCGGCTGCCCCTCCTCTGTCTCTCCATAGCGGTAGAAGTAAACGGTCGATTCCTCATCATCCGTCTCCGGTGTGAGCGCAATGTACTCTCTGTCCTCACCACCGGCGGTGAAGATCGTGAGTACCACACACTCCAGCTCTGTTCCGTCATCCAGGGTCAGCGTGACCGTGGTGTCTCCGCCATCAAAGAGACCCTCTCTCTTAATCTCCTGACTCTCGCTCATGAAATTCTCCTTTATTCTGCTTCTGTTTATTGGACGCAGCACTGCTGCTGGCTCTATTAAAATTCATCTCATTCCGCTTTGCAAGCAGAATCTTGCAAAAAGCGTAAAAATCAGCCTTTCGGCGTCTCGTATTCCGCGATGAAGCGCGACTCCTCCACCGCGCGGTGAAAGCGCTTTTTACAGGTACAGACCACAAGCTCGTCCTTCGCACGGGTCATCGCGACGTAGAACATGCGCCGTTCCTCCTCCAGCTCGTCTCTGCCGCAGGCCTTTCGGTGCGGGACAATGCCTTCGTTGACATCAATAAGAAAGACCAGCGGAAATTCAAGCCCCTTGGATGCGTGAAAGGTCATGAGATGCAGCTGGTCTGTATCCTCCCTGTACTCCTCTGCCTGTCTCTGTCCCGTCTTTTCTCCATCCCGTGACCTTGCTGCCCGCTCTCTCCGCTGCATGAGCTCCTGCCGGAAGTCCCGGCTGTGCTGAAGCCACTCCTCCGGGAAGCGAAAGCCCTCCGCGCTGTCCTGCAGCTCATCCAGTATCTCCAGCAGCTCTCCGGGCTCGATCTCATGCTCCTCGGCATAGCTTAAGAGAAAGCGCTCATAACCGATCTCCTGACGTATCCAGCTGATCGCCTCATAGACTGTGAGGCGGGAGAGATGACGGAGATCCCGCGACAGGCGATCCAGCCGCTCCCGCATCCACTGCTCTCCGCTCTTCTCGTAGTGCGCATAGATCCCCTCCAGTGTCTCCCCCTCCATGCGGAGCGCCTCGCGCCGGATATAGCGGTTCGGGCGATTCATGATGCGAAGCAGGTCCCCCGGCTCTGCGATATGCCTCGCGAGGCGGAGATAGGCGACCACATCCCTCGCGATCCAGTGCTCCATGAGATCCGGAAGCATCTCACGGATGCGGAAGGGGATATTCTCCGCCATGAGCCTTGCACTTAAGAGCCGGGGCTGAAGATTCGTGCGGTAGAGCACCGCAATATCTCCGTACTGCATCCCCTCTGCAATATGGCGGCGTATCTCCGCGACAATATAGGCCGCCTCCCGCCCGGGATCCGGACAGACCACAGTATTCACAGGCTTTCCGGAGGCACGATGCGCCGTGATTTCCTTTTCAAAGCGTTTTTTGTTCCGGCGTATCAGGCGTCCGGCGGTCTTCACGATCTCCGGTGTGGAGCGAAAATTAATATCCAGCAGAAGCTGACGTGCGTCCGGAAAGTCCCCTCGAAAGCCCAGCATGAGCTCCGGCTTCGCGCCGCGGAAGCGGTAGATCGACTGGTCGTCATCTCCGACTACCGTGAGATTGCTCCGCGCAGCTGCGATCATGCGGACAATCTCATACTGCAGACGATTGATATCCTGAAATTCATCCACCAAAAGCCACTGCCAGCGCTGCTGCAGTGCGGTGCGTATATCGTCCCTCTCCTTTAAAAGCTCATAGGTCATGAGCAGCATGTCCTCATAATCAATCTTCTGCCGCTCACCAAGCGCCCGCTCATAGGCACAAAACAGCTCCCGGAACTGCTCCGCCGGGCAGCTCACGGAGTAGTAATGCGGGAGCTCCGCCCGCTCCTCCTTCACCACTGCGATCTCCGAGAGGAGATTCTGCACCAGTGTCCGGATATCTCCGCTCTCAATGCGCAGCTGCCGCACAAGTCCTGTGAGAATATTCACCCTCTCCCCGTCCGCAATCACCTGATCTGCGGCGTAGCCGTAGGCCGTGCGCAAAATGCGGAAAAAGAAGGAGTGAAAGGTTCCGAAGACCGGCCTGCCTCCCCCGTAAGGCCTTTCCTCACAGGAGGGCATATCTTCCTGTAATGCGGCAAAGCGCTCCTCCATCTCCCGCGCTGCGGCCCGCGAAAAGGTGAGCACCAGTATGCGCCGCGGATCCACCTTCAGCGCATCAATGAGATAGCGTATGCGCCGCGTGATGACAAAGGTCTTTCCCGAACCGGGACCTGCAAGCACAAGAAGCGGCCCCTCCCCGTGGGTGACCGCCTCTCTCTGCGCTCTGCTGAGCCCCTCCGTATGCCGGAGCGGCGCTGCAGCTGTATTCTGTTCTCTCCGCGGCCCGGCCTCCGCCATGTGCCGCCGCTCTCTGTCTCTCCTCAATTCTGTCTCCGTTGCAATTCTCTGAAAACCGGAAGGCGCCGCCTCAGGCAAGCTTCTGAATTCCGGTCTCAAGGCGCCGCAGCGCCTCCTCTCTTCCCAACAGCTCCAGGATCTCTGTTGCCCCCGCAGGCGTCATGAGCTTTCCGGAGAGCGCCGTCCGTATGGGCCACATCACATGACCGGTCTTCACTCCTGTCTGCTCCGCATACTGCTTCAGCAGCTCAAAGAGCGCATCGTTCGTCCAGCTCTCCGCCTTCTCAAGAAGCGGGAGCACCTCGGTGAGCACCTTCCGTGCGCTCTCCGCCGTGGACTTCGACTTCTTATTTGTATACATTGCAATATCGTACTCCGGCAGTGCGTTGAAGAAATCTACCATCTCCTCAATATCCGGGAAGGTTTCGATGCGCGTGCGCACCAGCTCTGCCACTCTCCGGCGGTCGATGTCTGCGGTGAGATATCTCTCGAGATAGGGCTCCGCCTTCTCATAGAAGACCTCCGGCGCCATCGCCTTTAAGTACTCCCCGTTCATCCAGCGCAGCTTGGTCATGTCAAACACCGCCGGGGACTTGTTGATGCGACGGTAATCAAAGACCCTTGCGAGTTCGGGCAGACTGAATATCTCCTGCTCTCCCTCCGGCGACCAGCCGAGCAGCGCCACAAAGTTTACGACTGCCTCGGTCACAAAGCCCTGCTCCAGCAGATCCTCAAAAGAGGCGTGTCCGCTGCGCTTCGAGAGCTTCTGATGCTCCTCATTCGTGATGGTCGGGCAGTGCACATAGACCGGAACCTCCCAGCCGAAGGCCTCGTAGAGGCGGTTATACTTCGGGGAGGAGGAGAGATACTCCTGTCCGCGCACCACATGGGTGATTCCCATCAGATGATCGTCCACCACATTTGCAAAATTGTAGGTCGGGAATCCGTCTGACTTGATGAGAACCATATCGTCCAGCTCTGAATTGTCTACGGAGATGTCGCCGTAGATCTCGTCGTGGAAGGTCGTGGTGCCGGTCCGCGGGTTGTTCTGCCGAATTACAAAGGGCTTTCCCGCCGCGAGATTCGCCTGCACCTCCTCCGCAGAGAGCGAGAGGCAGTGCTTGTCGTACTGCATAATGGTCTCGCCGTTCACGCTTCGCTTCAGCGAGTCGAGTCTCTCCTGATCGCAGAAGCAGTAATAAGCCTCGCCCTTCTCCACCAGCTGTTTCGCATACTCCATGTAGATGCCGGCCTTCATGCGCTCACTCTGCACATAGGGACCGTAGCCGCCATCCTTGTCCGGGCCCTCGTCGTGAATGAGTCCCGTCTCCTGCATGGTGCGATAGATAATCTCTGTCGCGCCCTCCACAAGGCGCCCCTGATCCGTGTCCTCAATGCGAAGCAGGAAGGTTCCGTTCTCGTGCTTTGCGATGAGATAGGCGTAGAGCGCAGTTCTCAAATTTCCAACGTGCATGCGTCCCGTGGGACTTGGCGCATATCTGGTTCTGATCTTCATTTCCTGATCTCCTTCTGTTCATACCGCCCCCCGGGAGGGAGGCGTAAATCTGTACTGTTCGTTCCTGCTTCTGCTCAAAGCGCGGGCAATGCGGACAAAGGGCTCAGCGCTCCTCGCGGAAATACGAGAGCCCGAGACTTGCGGGCGGCTGATCCTCCGGCCGGTTCTTCCGGCTGGTAAAGATGAGCACAAGTATGGTCACGACATAGGGCATCATCTTGAATATCTCCTGCGCTGCGCGGGAGAGGTTCGGAATGTAGAGATACATGATATAGAGACCGCCAAAGAGAATGGAGCCCCAGATTGCATTGTTCGCATTCCATATGGAGAGAATGACAAGCGCCACTGCAAGCCAGCCTCTATCCCCGAAGCTGTTGTTCCCCCAGGTTCCGCCAAGATATTCCATCACAAAGTAGAGACCGCCGAGCCCCGCGATACCCGCGCCGACTATGGTCGCTGTGTACTTGTAGAGCGACACATCAATCCCCGCCGCATCTGCGGTCGCGGGATCCTCTCCCACCGCGCGGAGATTCAGTCCACGCCTCGTGCGCAGCAGAAAGTAAGTCAACGCCAGCGCAATGATGAGGGAGAGATAGGTCAGCAGTCCGTAGGAGAAGAATATCTTCCCCAGCACCGGTATCTCCGAGAGCCCCGGTATCGTCTTTCTGTAGGCTGCCGCAGTGACCTTTGTGGAGATCTGGCCGACGCCTCCCGCCATCTGTGAGAGAGAACCTCCGAAGAAATTGCCGAATCCCGTGCCAAAGGTCGTGAGCGCCAGACCGACCACGTTCTGATTGGCGCGCAGCGTCACGGTCAGAAAGCTGTACAGAAGCCCTCCGAGCATGGAGACAAGCAGCGCAAAAAAGAGGGACAGGAGAAGTCCTGTGAAGCCACTGGCACTCTCACCCGCACGCCTCTCATAGAGAAAGGCTGCGATGAGACCGGAGATTCCGCCCATGTACATGATGCCGGGAATACCCAGATTCAGGTTTCCGGACTTCTCCGTGAGTATCTCGCCGGAGGCGCCAAAGAGAATCGGGATGCCCTGAATGATGGCGCGCTGAATGAAGGTTAGAATCACTGTCATCTCACTGCACCTCCTTTTTTCTGAACTGAATTTTATAGCGGATAAAAAACTCACAGCCGATCAGAAAGAAGAGAATAATGCCTGTGATGATATCCGAGAAGTTCTGGTTCAGCTTGTACTGCGACGCAATCTGCACCGCGCCCTGCTGCATGAAGATGAGAAGCCCTGAGATGAGCAGCATAAACAACGGATTGAAATTCGCCATCCACGCGACGATGATTGCGGTGAAACCTCTGCCGTTCGCTGTGCTGGTGGAGAGCGTGTGACTGGAGCCGCCGACGATCACCGCTCCTGCGAGACCGCAGATCGCGCCGGAAATCGCCATGGTGCGGAGAATCACGCGGGGCACGTCGATACCCGCATAGCGCGCCGTATTCTGGCTGGAGCCGACGACAGAGATCTCAAATCCCTGCTTGGAGCGCCTCAGATAGAAAAATACCAGCAGCGTGACCAGCAGAACGATGAGACAGCTCAGAATATACTGGCCGCCCGCAAAGCCGCTGCCACCGATAGCCGGAAACCAGCCCGCATGACTTTTCTGATTGATGGTGCCGACGCTGTTCGAGCCCTTCGGATTCTCCCAGAAACAGATTGCAAAGGTCACAAGCTGCATGGCCACATAATTCAGCATCAGAGTGAAGAGCGTCTCATTTGTATTGTACCTCGCCTTGAAATAGGCAGGAATCAGGCCCCAGAGCATTCCCGCCAGCGCACTGGTGACAAGCATGGCGGCGATGAGCAGAAAGCCCGGAAGTCTGTCTCCGCAGTAGATCATGAGAGCCGCACTCAGCATGCCCCCCATCAGGATCTGTCCCTCCGCGCCGATATTCCAGAAGCGCATGCGAAAAGCCGGCGTGAGTCCCACCGCAATGAGCAGGAGTATGACAGTCTCACGCACCGTGACCCAGAAGCGGCGTGCATTTCCCACGGCGCCCGCATAGAGCGCGCCGTAGACGCCGAAGGGGTTCACCTGTGTCACCGCAACGATCACAGCCGCACAGACCACGAGCGCCAGCGCCAGCGCCGCCATATGGATGAGGCAGATCTTCGCAAAGCTGATCTGATTCCGCTTTGTCATGTGAAACAGAGGCTCTCTGTTATTCATCTGCGCTCTCCTTTCCGGCAGTTCCGGTCATCATGAGACCCAGCTGCTCCTTCGTCGCCTGTCTCGCCTCCACGATGCCCGCATTTCTCCCGCCCTGCAGCACAAGAATACGGTCGCAGAGTGCCAGCAGCACATCGAGATCCTCGCCGACACAGATCACCGCCGCGCCCTCCTCCTTCTGACGACTCAGAAGATTGTATATCAAATAGGAAGAATTGATATCCAGTCCACGCACCGGGTACGCCGCCATCATAACCTTCGGATTGCCGGCGATCTCGCGGCCCACCAGCACCTTCTGCACATTTCCGCCGGACAGACGCCCGATCGGCGTCTCCGTGTTCGGCGTCACAACCTCAAGCTCACTCACAATCTGCTGTGCCATCTTCTTCGGCGTCTCACGATCCGTAACAAAGGACTTTCCGGAGCGGTACGAGCGCAGCATGATATTATCTGTCAGATCCATGCTCCCCACAAGGCCCATACCGAGACGATCCTCGGGCACAAAGGCGAGACGCACGCCAAGATCCTCGATCTCGATCGGCGTCATACTGCCGAGATCCTTCCGGCTCTCATCATCATTGATGTAGCAGATCTGTCCCTCATGCGCCTGAAGGCCCGCGATAGATTCCAGCAGCTCCTTCTGCCCGTTTCCGGAGATGCCCGCAATGCCGAGTATCTCTCCGCTGCGGAGTGTGAAGCTGATATCATCCAGCACCTTCATTCCCTCCGCGTTCACACAGCTCACGTGCTCACAGATCAGGCGGTCCCGGAGGTTCTTCGGCTCACTCCTGTGAATGCCGAGATCCACTTTCTCCCCGACCATCATCTCCGTGAGAGAGCTCACAGAGGCATTTGCGGTCTCCACCGTGCCGATGTAACGCCCCTTCCGAAGCACTGCGACGCGGTCGGAGATATCCAGCACCTCGTTCAGCTTGTGGGTGATGATGATGATGGACTTTCCGTCCCTGCGCATGTTTCGGAGCACACTGAACAGCTTCTCCGTCTCCTGCGGCGTGAGCACAGCTGTCGGCTCGTCCAGAATCAGTATGTCCGCGCCGCGGTACAGCACCTTCACGATCTCCACCGTCTGCTTCTGAGAGACGGACATGCTGTATATTTTTTCCGCAGGATCCAGCTGAAAGCCATACTTCTCGACAAGACAGCGCACCTCATCCTCAACGGCCTTCCGATTCAGTCTTCCCTTCCCCTTAAGTCCCAGAACGATATTCTCCGCCGCCGTCAGCACAGGGATCAGTTTGAAGTGCTGATGGATCATGCCGATGCGGAGCGCAAAGGCGTCCTTCGGCGAGCGAATGGTCACCTCCTGCCCGTTCACCAGAATATGCCCCTCGTCCGGAAAATAAATTCCGGAGAGCATATTCATCAGCGTTGTCTTCCCGCTCCCGTTCTCTCCGAGTATCGAAAGTATCTCCCCCTGCCGAAGCGTGAGGTTGATATGGTCGTTTGCGACGACCTCTCCGAAGCGCTTGGTCACGTCCCGGAATTCGATTGCATTCATCTCTCCCACAAAGCTTTCCTCCATACCGTCCTGCAAGTGCCGCGCCGGTTCAGGCAGACGCAGCGTGCCCCGGGCCGCATCCCTTCCCGCGTTTTCTTTATCTCTGATTCTCCGCGCCGGAGGGCGCTCCCGCCCGCCGTGCAAGGCTCATTATAGCATACTTCTTATAAACCTAAAATCAGGCTCTGAAGGGAATTCTTCAGAGCCTGACTCAAAATTGAAACGCTTAATTCTGAACTGACTCGATGCCGTCCACGATGATGTCGAAGGCCGGCGCTGCGATGACCTCGGACTCATGGAAGTAGCCGTCGGAGATGTACTCTGTACCGTTCGGCGCATAGCTCTCAAGCGTCTCTCCATTCACCGTAAATGTAGAGGTATCAAAGACGTGGAGTTCGCCGCTCTTGATCTGCTCCTCAATCTCCTTCACCTTCTCCTCTGTACCCGCCGCAACGGAGCTGCCAAGTGCGGAAATACGAACCGCATCCTCGTTGAAGCCCTCGGACCAGTCGGTCTCGATCGGCGTGCCGTCCAGCATGGACTGAATGGCATACTTATAATATACGGACCAGTGATTGGTCGGAGAAGTCAGCGCGGTATTCGGTGCGACGCTGGTCATATCCACATTGTAGCCGACGCAGGGAACGCCCTCCTCCTCGCATGCGGTCGGGGCACCTGTGGTGTCCGCGTGCTGGCTGATGAGAACACAGCCGTCGGAGATGAGCTGCTTTGCAGTCTCCGCCTCTGCTGCCGGATCCGCCCAGCTGTTGGTGTAGAGCACCTTCATGGTCGCCTCCGGAACGATGCTCTTTGCACCGAGATAAAAAGCGGTGAAGCCGGAGATCACTTCTGCGTAGGGATATGCGCCGACATAACCGATCTTGCAGGCGTCTGCGGTAAGCTTACCCTCGTCGATCATCTCCTTCAGCTTCATGCCCGCAACGACACCTGACACATAGCGCGCCTCGTAGATATTGTCAAAGTAGTTATGCATATTCGGGAGACCTGAGCTCGCCGCCTGGAATCCGGTCGCATGACAGAAGGTGATCTCCGGATGATTGCCGGCCGCTTCGATGAGATAGCTCTCGTGACCAAAGCTGGTTCCGATGATGAGCTGGCAGCCGTCGCTCGCCAGATCCTCAGCAGCATCCAGCGCGCTCTCGTCCTCACTAATATTGGTCTTCATGATAAGCTGATCCTCGCTGAGACCAAGCTCGCTCGCCGCGTCCTTGATGCCCTCCATGTGGGAAGCGGAGTAGCCCTCGTTCTCGTCACCGATGAAGAAGATACCGATCTTCAGATCTTCCTTCGCAATGCCTTCTCCTGCAGCTTCGGTGCTCTCCTCCGCGGCAGCCTCGCTGCCCGCCGCCGGCTCCGCCGCAGCGGTTGTTGCTGTCTGTGCGGAGCTTCCGCAGCCCGCAAGCAGTACGCCCGCCATGGACACAGCACACAGTGCGCTCAATACCTTTCTCATTCGTCTTTCCTCCCTTATGTTCGCCGGCGTCCCTCGCCGACAGCCTTGAAACAGTTCTTGTATACCACATTTGCTCTGGCTCCGCAAGAGCCGTTGCGTGAAAGATCCTGCCGGAATTGTACTTTTCCGAATACCCTGTTACACCCGGCCTGCATTTTCCGCTTCTCAGAAAGTACCGCTTCCATCAGCGGCTCTGAAACGTCATCCCGCTTCCTGCGCGCGCACTGTGCTCCTCGGCATGCGCTTTCTCCGCCACACGTCCGGCGAGAGCATAAAGAGGATGGGGAAAATCTCAAGTCTTCCGAGCAGCATATTAAAGGACAGCACAAATTTTGAGAGGTCAGAAAAGCTGCTGAAGTTTCCTGTCGGTCCCACGACATCAAGTCCCGGACCTATATTGTTCATGGTGCAGAGCACCGCGCTGATCGTCGTGACCAGTCCCTTGCTGTCCAGAGAGATAATCATCATGGAAACCATCGCAATGAGAAGGTAGGCCGCCATGTATGCGGTGGTACCGAACATCACACCGTCCTCCACTCTGCGCCCGTCCATGCGGACGATGCTGACGCGACGCGGGTGTATCATCTGATTCATCTGCGCCTTCAGGTGCTTTGCCAGGAGCAGAATACGCGACACCTTGATGCCTCCGCCGGTGGAGCCTGCCGAGGCGCCCACGCACATGATGATGAGCAGAAGATAGCGCGAAAAATCCGGCCATCTGTCAAAATCCGCTGTACAGAAGCCTGTCGTCGTCATAATAGAGGAGACGGAAAAAAAGCTGTCGCGGAAAGCCTGAGGGATATTGCCCGCATACATCGGCATGATGTTGATTCCGATCAGCAGAGAGGCAGCAATCAGAATGAGCCAGTAGCAGCGAAACTCCTCGTTCCGGAAGGCCTCCTTAAAATGCCTGGTCAGAATCAGGTAATAGACAGAGAAGTTCACGCCAAAGAGCGCCATAAACACAGCAATGGTCATCTGTAAATATTGACTTTCATAGAAACCGATGCTGCTGTTATGTATGGCAAAGCCTCCGGTTCCGGCCGTCGCAAAGGCATTCAGCACCGAGTCGAAGAGCGGCATTCCGCCCGCGAGCAGCATAACAATCATCAGGACAGTCATTCCAAAATATATGAGGTAGGTGATCTTCGCGGTCTTGCTGATCTTCGGAACGATCTTTCCCACTGCCGGCCCCGGGCTCTCCGCCTTCATCAGATTGAAGGGCTCTCCATTTCCCTTGGAGAGCGGAACAATTGCGAGCAGAAAGACGAGCACGCCCATGCCGCCGATCCAGTGCGAAAAGCTGCGCCAGTAGAGCAGACCGTTTGAGAGCGCCTCCACATTCGTCAGTGTGCTGGAGCCCGTCGTCGTAAAGCCCGACACCGTCTCAAACCAGCAGTCGATAAAGCGCGGAATCATTCCGCTGATGTAAAAGGGTAATGCTCCGATGAGAGACAGCACGATCCAGCCGAGCGCGCAGATCACAAAGCCCTCCCCCATGGAGATGGATTCCCGGCTCTTAAGCCTGCTGAGCAGAGTGCCCGGCAGGAGCGCCGCACAAATCGAGATCAGAAGGGCCCGCACTGTGGCAGGCTCCCCGAAGTACAGTGCAACCAGTACGGCCGGGATCATAAAGATCCCCTCTACCAGCATGATATAGCCCATATATTTTCCGACCAGTCTGTAATTCATGAAGCGCCCCCGTTCTCAAGGAAAATATCCGTGAGATTTGAGATCATCCTCCGCGGATCCGCGATCACAATGATGGAGTCTCCCTTCATCAGCACATCCTGTCCGGTGGGTATGATAACCTGCTGATTTCGAACGATAGAGGCGATGAGGGTCGCTTTCTTCAGCCTGAGCTGCATGATGGGTACATTCAGAATGGCCGGGTGATCCGGTACCGTAAAGCCGAGCGCCTCCGCCTTGCCGTTACTAATGGTATAGAGCGTCTCAACACTGCCCTCCCTGGACTGACCGACCGCACGCACATAGCGGGTGATCTCATTCGCCGTGAGGCTCTTCGGACTCACCACTGCCCCGAGATTCGCAGAGCCGACGAGCTTCAGGTACTCAATCCGGTTTACCTTGGTGATGGTCATCTTTACGCCGATGGACTTTGCATAGAGAGAGATCATAATATTCTCCTCGTCAATGCCGGTCAGCGGAACCACCGCGTCCATATCCGCGATGCCCTCTTCCTCAAGGAGCTCCTGAAGCGAGCCGTCTCCGTGGATAATATGAGCCTTCGGCAGACGCTCCACCAGCTGGCTGCACTTCTCCGGATCCGCCTCAACAATGGTGACACTGAGCCCCGCCCGCAGCAGATCGTCCGCGAGATAGAGTCCCGTCGAGCTTCCGCCGACGATCATCACCTTCCGTATACCCTCATTCCCTATGCCAAAGCGACGCAGAAGGAAGGGCAGATCCGAGGTTGCCGCCGCCATGCTGAGCTTATCTCCTGCCATGAGCTCTGTGGAGCCGGAGGGCACAAAGACCTCTCCCTGGCGCTCAATGGTACAGATCAGGGCTTTCTTGTTCAGTATGGCCGGCATCTGATCCAGACGCTTTCCGTTCAGCTCGCCGTCCTTCGGCACGAGGAGCTCCACCATCTCCGCCTTGCCGCCCGCAAAGGAGCTGCGCGTAATAAAGGAAGGAAATTGCAGCAGGCGGAATATTTCCTTCGCACAGGTCTTCTCGGGGTTGATGGCGAGGGTCAGGCCAAAGCTGGATTTCAGGAGATTCATCTCCCGGTCGTACTCCTGATTCCGGACGCGCGCCACAGTGCTGCTGCACCCCAGCTTGCCCGCAACCAGCGCCGTCAGCAGATTGATCTCATCGCTGTTCGTCACGGCGATCAGAAGATCACAGCTCGCCGCCCCCGCCTCTCTCAGCACATCAATCGAGGCGCCGTTTCCAACGACGATCGCCACATCCAGTTTCTCCTGCGTGTAGTAGAGCTTCTGCGGGTTATTGTCGATCACGACGATATCGTGCCCTTCCTTTGAGAGCTGCTGCACCAGCAGAAGCCCTATCTTTCCATTTCCGACGACTATGATTTTCATACTGCGCTCATTCTCCCTGTATCTGCTCTGAAGGCCGGGGCCTCCCAAAAAAATTTCAAAATAATTTAAGCTCAAGCTTCGCCTTCGGCTCGCTTTCGCTAAGTGCTCATAGTATACCACAAGGACGGCGAAGGGGAGGAGGCAAATTTTCACACTGCACTCCGCCGGTAAATTGACTTGCACAGTCTCAGGCGGGTATACTGAAACTATCTATATCTCAGCTGATGCACTGTCTCTCTGCTCTCTCCGCAGCTCTCCGCGCAGAAACCGCCTCAGGAGGAAACATACATTATGAAGACACAGAATATCATCGACTATGCCGAACGTATACTGGAGCCCTTTGACCAGCTTCCCTTCTCTCCTCCGGACAGTCTCATTCTGTCCTGGTTCTCCTATTTTCACCTCGCCGCCTCCGTGCCGGAGGTCCGCGAGTGGCGCGGCGTGCGGCTTGCCGAGCTGTACCGGGCAGAGAGCTTTCCTGCGCTCTTTCACGATGTGTGGGAGGCGGAGGAAAGCCGTCGCCTGCTCAGTGCCATGGCTGCGAGCCCACGCTTTCGCAATATCCGTGTGAAGGGCTTCACGGAGCAGTTCGACAGCGGACTGGAGAAGCAGTTTGCTGCAGTCAGTCTCCAGCTTGACCGGAATCAGAGCTATATCGCCTTCCGCGGCACCAACACAACGCTCATTGGATGGAAGGAAGATTTCAATATGGCCTTTCAGTCCCCTGTTCCCTCTCAGGCAGAGGCGGCCCGCTATCTCCAGCGCGCCGCACGGCACTGCCGCGGCATACTTCGCTGCGGAGGACACTCAAAGGGCGGCAATCTCGCCGTCTATGCGGCTGCAAAGAGCAGCGCCGCACTTCGACGCCGCATGGAACGTGTCTACTCCCATGACGGTCCCGGCTTTCCCGCAGCAGTCCTTCAGGAGCCCGGCTTTCATGCCCTGAGCAGCCGCATCCAAAAGACGCTTCCGCAGTCCGCTGTGGTCGGTATGCTCCTTGAGCATCAGGAGCCCTTCCGCGTCGTGAAGAGCAGCAGGCTGAGTCTCCTCCAGCATGATCCCTTCTCCTGGGAGATACAGGGGCAGGATTTTCACTACCTGAAGGAGCTCGCCCCAGATGCCCGCTACCTGAACCACACACTCAGCGAATGGCTGCACGAGCTCTCCCCCGAGGCGCGGGAGCGCTTTGTTGACTCACTCTACACTGTGGTCTCCTCAAATGATGCCAAGACCTTTCCTGAGCTTCTCGATGACTGGAAAACCAGCCTCCCCACCATTGCAAAGGCCGCCGCAAGTCTGGACGAGGATACCCAGAAATTTCTGCGTCAGACACTTATGGAGCTCGCTGCGCTGAGCCTCAAAAATTTCCCCTCCCTCCTGCTCCCCGCGCATCTTCCGGGCAGATAAAATATTTTTTATTAATATAAGTGTTGAAAAACTCGTCTTCTGTTCTATAATAGGAGCATCGCGGGAGATGGAAAACACACCGCCTCCCACAAACTGTGTACAGGAGACAATTTTATGCAGCTTATGAATGAAAATCAGAATAATCACAGAACTTTCCACCAGCGGGCTGCCGGGCGCAGAGCGCTCAGCGCCCTGCTCTCCCTCACGACAGCATGTTCCGCGTTATGCTTTCCTCCGCTCTCCGCAGCTGCGGCGATCGGAAACGGCGTCTCTCCCACTGTGGACGAGGCCTATTACGTGACGCTGGACAGCTATGGCAACCCGACGGAGGCCAGCATCGTGAAGAGCTACAATCTGAACGGTGCAAGAGAAATCACAGACTACGGAAGCTATGACGCCGTACAGAATCTCACCGACAGCACTGCTGCGGAGACAGGTGACGGAACGGTGCGCTTTCACTTTGGAGAGAAGGCGCCGGAGCGCTTTTACTTTGAGGGAAAGACAGAGGCTCCCTTCCGAGCCCTCCCATGGACTATCTCCCTCTCCTACCAGCTGAACGGCGTGCCGACCGAGGCAGAGAAGCTCGCCGGACAGAAGGGCGTGGTGAAAATCACGGTGAAGGCTGTTCCGAATCCGGACAGCAGTGAATACATGAAAAACAACTGGTTCCTGACCGCAGTTTCCGCCTTTAACTTAAACGACATTGTGTCACTGGAGGCACCTGACGCGCAGATCCAGTCCCTCGGAAATATCCGGGTCGCCGCCTTCCTCTGGCTGCCCGGGGAGGAACAGGAATATACACTCTCCGTCGGCGCAGAGGAGTTTCAGTATGAGGGCATGACCTTTATGATGGGCCCGATCAATGCTGCGGGAAGGCTCGGAGACTTGAAGGATCTCCGGGAAGCCAAGGAGGATGCTGAGGATTCCTGGGACAAGATGAACTCTGCGATGGATGAGCTGCTCGACTCTCTGGACAGCATGAAGTCCAATCTCTCCGGCGCCGCCAAGGGACTCGACACGCTGAACGCCGTGCGGCAGAATGTACACAGCGCCAGCAGCCGTTTTTACGGAGATCTGGACAGCTTCCTCGGCTCCATGGATGGGCTCTCTGAGACTCTGAAGCCGCTCAGCGGACATCTGAATGCGACAAACAACAGTGTCACAGACCTGCGGCAGAATTTAAAAGATCTGAACGCCTGCCTGCTCGCGCTGAAGGACGATCTCGACGACACCAAATCGACGCTCCGCTCGCTGAGCGACGACATGCAGAACCTCCAGGACGTCACCAGCGATCTGGATCGCGACACACACCGCGTGAAGAAGGATGTGGAGGGACTGAGGGCGCTCTCAAAAAGCGGGCAGGATTCTGTGAACCAGAGCATCAGCTCCACACTCTCCCAGATGACACAGCTCTATCAGGCCTATGCGGCTTACATGAAATCGCAGGGAATGCAGCCCATGGATGCGATTGGAGACGGCGAGGTGATCTATGATCTGAACAGCCACGGGAGCGGTGTGGCGACACCCGGAAATGCAGGTCTTGACCTGCGCTATAAGGGCAGCGGCACAGTCTCCGTGCGCGGCATGGAGTATCCCGAGGGCAGCTTCCAGAACTTCGCGATCGAGAAGCTCACCGCACTCGGCTATGACACAGATGAAATCAGCTATGCTGTCGCGCTCTGGAACTACCGCAGAGAGGTCCAGAATGCCTCCGGGAAGGCAGCAGATATCTATAAGAGAACCGACAGCCTCAGCGAAAATATCATGAACCTTCCGCTAGAGGGGCTCTATGACTTCATGGCTGCCATCGGCGCCGATGGAGAGAAGGGCTTTGATCAGGCGGGAAACTTATGTGTCGAGCTGTCCGACAGCATAAAGGAGCTGGATCAGCTGCACAGCACCATTGACAGCTGGATCCCTGAGCTTCAGTCTGCACTGAACGACAGCGCCGCTGTCTGTGACTCCCTGCAGAGCTCCGCCGGAAGCCTGAGCGGCTTCTTAAAAACCACCCGCGACATCATGCGGCAGAACAGCGACCAGCTGAACGACGGCACGAGAGCTGCGCTCCAAAACAGCTCCGGGCTCCTGAAAAAGAGTGCGGATGCACTGGAGAGCAATACAAAATTCCGGGAAGCAAAGCAGAGCCTGAATGATCTGGTCGATGATAAGTGGGATGAGCACACCGGCGATAAGACCAATCTCTTCCGCCTGGATGCAGATGCGGCCGCCGAATCCCTGACCTCCCCGCAGAACCAGAATGTCTCCACAGTCTCTGTCCTCATCCGCAGTGCGGAGATCAAGGCGGAGGAGGAGGAGAATCACCTTCACTCCGGAGATGACCGGGACCACAGAAGCGTGCTGCAGCGCATTGCCCAGATGTTTCGGGATCTCTGGCACGCGCTCACCGGCTGGATGAAGCATTAAGGAGGCAGCTGTCATGATAAAAAAACTTGCGCGCTGGCTCACCCAGCGTCCGAAATTCATCATCCTCTCCGCCCTGCTTCTCACCATTCCCTCGATCCTCGGCTACATCGGCACCAGAACCAACTATGATGTGCTCTCCTATCTGCCGGAGAATGTGCGCTCTGTGGAGGGGGAGCACCTGCTCGAGGATCCCTTCAAGGCTGCTGCAACCAGCATGATTGTTGTGGAGGGAATGCCTCCGAAGTATACAGACGATCTGCTCTCCAGAATCAAAAAACTGGATCACGTGGGCAATGCTTTCTGGATCTCTGACAGTCTCGGAATTCAGGTCCCGACCTCACTCTTCCCCTCCGAGCTCCAGAAGAACTTCTTCAGCGGAGAGGCTACCATGATGATCGTCCAGTTCGAGACAAAGCTCTCCTCGGACGACACGATGAATGCCATCGTTGAGATACGAAAGCTCATGAATGAGCGCTGCTTTGTGGCGGGGATGTCCGCCATGGTCGAGGATATCAAGGAACTGGTGCTTGCAGAGCTTCCGATCTATACGGTGATTGCAGTGGTGCTCACACTGATCGTGCTCTTTCTGAGCTTCGAATCCTACGCAATGCCGCCGATTCTTTTAAGCTGCATCGGCCTCGCCGTGATCTACAACATGGGCTCAAATATTCTCTTCGGACAGATCTCCTACATCACAAAGGCGATCGCCGCAATATTGCAACTCGGCGTCACGATGGACTACTCCATCTTCCTGTACCGGCGCTACGAAGAGGAGAAGACCAGACATGAGGATATTCGGGACGCCATGGCCGAAGCCATGGCAGCGGCCTTCTCGGCGCTCTCCGGCAGCTCACTCACAACCATCGTGGGCTTTCTGACTCTCTGCGCCATGCGCTTCACCATGGGGCGGGACATGGGCATCGTGATGGCAAAGGGCGTAGTGCTCGGCATTGTCTGCGTGATCCTCGTCCTCCCCTGTTTCATTCTGGTCTTTAACCGCCAGATCGAGCAGTATAAGCACAAAAATCTCTTCCCGGACTTCACGGGGATGAACCGCTGGATACTCCGGCACCGCAGGGCGTGGATACTCGCCTTCCTCCTCTGCCTCTACCCGGCATGGTACTCACAGACGCACACAAATATCTATTACCAGATCTCCCGCTCGCTCCCGAGCTCCCTGCCCTCGCTCACCTCAAATGCGAAGCTGAAGGAGGATTTCAACATGTCCACGGAGCACGTCGTGATCCTCTCCTCGGACATCGACAACGGGACACTCGGAGAGCTGGAGGATGGTCTCGATGCCATACCCGGCATCAGCCATGTGCTCTCTTACCACAGTCTCATCGGCAATGGCGTGCCGGATTTCTTCTTGCCGAAGAAAATACGCGATATCTTCAAGTCCGATGAGTATCAGCTCATGATGCTCATCTCCGACTTCGATCCCGCGACCAATGAGATGAAAGAGCAGCTGAAGCAGGTGAGCGAGCTCGTATACCGCTATGACCCGAATGCCTACCTGACCGGGGAATCCGCCATGACAGAGGATCTGCGCACAGTCTTCACGCAGGACCATGTGACGACCAATTATCTCTCTATTGCGGCGATCTTTGTGATCCTTATGATGCTCTTCCGCTCGGTCAGCATTCCCTTCGCCCTGATCCTCGCGATCGAGCTCGCAATCTATATCAATCAGGGGCTGTGCTACTGGATGGGAACCTCCATCTCCTTCATTGCTCCCATCCTGATCAGCGCGATTCAGCTCGGCGCGACCGTGGACTACGCGATACTTGTGAGCTCCCGCTTTCAGGAGGAGATCCGAAACGGGAAGGACAGAATGGAGGCTGCACTCCTCGCGGGCAGCACCTCGGATGCCTCCATCATCACCAGCGCACTCGGAATGTTCTCTGCGACCGTCGGCGTCGCCTTCGTCTCCCGCATGTACCTGATCCGGGAGGTATGTATGCTGCTGGCGCGCGGCGCGCTGATCAGCGCCTTCATAGTCGCCTTCATGCTGCCCTGCATTCTCTATGAGCTGGAGCCCCTGTTCAGCCGCACCACCATGAACTGGGACACGCTTCCGAAACCGAAAGCAAAAGAGAAGCCGGCCAAGTAAAGTCTGGCAAGCATCGATCGAGTAGGAGGCGGTGAGGTTCTTCAGGAAGCTCTAAAATCAAAGCTGCACGTCGGTTGAATAGGCCATAGTTGACAAGAGGGGCGTCTCCGAAATGGAGACGCCCCTCTTGTTCTCTTCAATTCTGATCCACGCAGAGAACCACTTTTCAGCAGCTCCCTGCGCCTCTGCAGTCTGCCATAACAGCATCCTGCTTCTCTCACACTTCTGTTTTATGCAGCCTTACGGTGTCTCTCTGATCCACGCGCCGCTCTCATCCACACGATAGCCGTCCGGCGTCTGCTCACCCGCATACATAGCACCCAGCGGGCGACTCTGTCCGTTGCTGTACTCCCATCGCTCCGTCTCAGCATTCCAGAACCAGGTCTGTTCCGGTGTGTGCGGGTTCAGGAAGTACCACTTCCCGTCAATCTTCTGCCAGCCGGTCACCATTGCGCCGTCCAGGAGATTCAGATAATACCAGTTCCCATCGTTTGCGTCGTGATGCCAGCCCTTTATGAGTCCTCCGAACCAGCCGTCATGGACGGTAGACAGGAAGTACCAGCTTCCCGCTGCGTCTCTGTACCAGCCGCTGTCCATCACGCCATCCGCATCAAAATGATAGGTGTAGACCTTTGATACGCCTCCGAAGGTGTAGACGACATCCGCCCACTGATCCTTCAGCCGATTTCCGGCAGACGTCACAAATGCCCAGCCATGCTTCGCAGGATCAAAATTGTCCCAGTTTCCGTCGGTTCCGCTGCGGTAGGCACTTCTGACTCCCGGTCCGGCATTCGCACTGATGCTCCGGGAGACGCCGCCTCCGCCGCCTCCGCCGCCACTATGCCCGCCGCTTCCGCCAGGCGTCGGTGGGGTGGGCGGAACAGGTTCCGGAGGAGTGGGCTCGGGCGGTGTCGGGTCAGCTGTTGTAATTCTGTCCACAAGCTCCTTCAGCGCGTTATACTCCGCTTCCAGCTCCGCTATTGTCGGTCTCGGCAAGCGTGTCCGCACAGCATTGGCATGTGCGATCGCCTGGGTCAGATCCTCTCTGTCCTCCGGGGATACATTCCCGTTCGTGCTCAGTGCACTCGCAACATCCGTCTCTCTTTTCAGCTTTTCGCATGCTGCCTGCCAGGCTGAATCGTCCGCCGGAGCGTACAGCGCATAGAGTGTCAGATTCCGCTTCACTTCATCCGTCACGTCATAGTCCGGAGCTGATGCAGAGTTGGACTTTTTAATTCCCTCCAGCTCATACTCAATGCCTGTCGCCGGATCGGTCCATATGGTTTCCAGAGCACTCCGAATATCCCTGTAATTTTCAGCATCCTCAAGGCTCTCGCCCTGACGGACCTTCAGTCTGTGAACCGTGCCGCGCTTTGTATCTTCGATCGTAACGATATAGGCCTTGCTGTAGCTTAAAACTACGGTATCTCCGATATTTGCGAGGAAGTGGAACACTCCCCGGAAACCGGAATCCTCCTCGTTCGGATCCGGCTTCATTGAAAGCTCCTCAAACGTGAGCTCTCCTGCCGTATCCGTGGACTGTCTCCAGAGCTTATAGTCCATGCCGCCGAGGAGACTCTCGTCAATCCTTGCGAGCACATTTACCTCTGCATTGCTGCCGGAGGCGGGAAGCGGCTTGTTTACGCCATTCACTGCACGAGTCAGACCAAGCTTTACGCTCCACGGGAACTTCAGCTTTTCCTCTCCGGTTTCCTCTCTGAGCGCATTCGATACCGATGCCGCAACGCTCCTCCGGTCAAAGTGCACTGTGTAGGCGAGCTCTGTGCTCGGAACTGAAAGTGCCGCTTCGTCCGTCGGATTGCTGATCAGTGCTGTTCTGAGCTTCTCAATCGCACCTTCCTCCGGATTCAATGCGAACCTTCCGTCCTTCGGCGCGTAATCCAGCGTCGCAGCAGAGGTCGCCGGCGGAGTATCATAGGTGGCCTGCAGAACCACCGCTCCTCGCGGCATGGTGACGGTCTGATTCCGCCGGTTGCGGTGCTGGATCGTCATGCCGCCGATCAGAATATTCCACTGGCAGAACGCGTTGCCGTCTGCATCCTCTGTATCTGCGTCAATCTTGATCCGGTCACCCTCCCGGACTGTTACCTCGGTCTCATCGTCCCCGATCGCGATGACATTTCCGTTTCTCGTGATCTCCGTCACTCTGCCGCCGTCAAGAAGCCGAAGCACATATGTGCTCTCAGCAGCGCTCTGCGTTCCGGTGACTGTAACGGTGCTTCCCATGGGCTGCTTCTCCTCCGGCGTCTCACTTCCGGAGGCAGTCCGCGCCACCACTGTGTAGGTCGTGCTCGGATCAAGCCCCGTAAACTCCACGGTCTGCGGGCTTCCGGACGGCGTCTTCCAGCCATCTGCAGCTCCCTCCTGCGCGACGATATTTCCGTCCGCGTCAAGCAGCGCATACACGGTGTCCGGAGCAGCAGGCGTCACGGTGAGCTTCTTTTTGTCCGCCGCCAGCGGATCGCTGTCAACGGAGTAATTATTTCCGAGCGCCGGAACCACCGCGAGCGCAGGCTGACTCCGCTTGTCCGGATCGACAGTCTGAATGTTATCAAGATTCCACGTGTCCTGATGCTCCTCAAGTTCATAGACAAAATACTGCTCGCAGACCGGAAGTCCTGTGAAGGCGCCGTTCTGCAGCGCGCTGCCGCTCTGCACGGCGAGGATGTTCCCATATCTGTCGGTAAGTGCATATTTGCGGTTCTCATTCGGCGCACTGACCACAACTCTTCCGCTTCCGTTCGACGTCACGCCGCCGGAGGCATCCGGAATTGCGAGGAGGTGGTCATCCGGCAGCGCATTGAACCTTGTGAAGCGGAAGGTATAAGTCTGATCCGCGAGAATCAAAGCGTCCGGGTCCACCATCGGCTCGCCTGCCTCGTTGTACCACTTGTCGTTCTGATACAGCGCATCCGGCGACGGTATCGGAAGCATGAGATTGCTCCATTTCGTGCCGCGCGGCACATGTGCCGTCTGCTTTCCGGAAATGCTTCCGTGGTTTCCCGCCACAAAGCGTAAATCAAACCAATCCTCCTCATTCTCCTCGAACACCGAGATCAGGCGCAGATCCCCGTCCAGATTTATATCTTCGGAGAGCTTGTCTCCCACGGGCTTGCCGGAGGCATCCGCCTTATACCAGCCCTTGAACCTGTAGTTCGGATCTGCATCCGTGCTGATGTTCTTAGTCAGGACAGAGAGCTTCTGCGCTCCCTTCGGGAAGGACTTCGGCTCAACGGGTCCGGTATTTGTACCGTGCGCTCCGGACGCGTAGGTCACGCGCGCCCAGTTCTCTGTGTCACTTAAGTCCTCAAGATAGGTGACATCAATACTGCCGGAACCGTTCTGGAGCTTAAACTTAAAGTTCTCATAGCCCTCCTTCGGATTCTGCATTGGCACAAAATTCGCATTCGGAGAGAAGGTAATATTCGGCGGATAGGTGTAGCCGCTCTGCTTCGGAACAGGCACCTCGTGCTCGTCGAGGAAATTGAAATGATACGTCGCACTGCCATCCGTGCCGATATTTTTCATCAGCTCTCCATGGTTGTCACGATAGTGCACAACAACATCAGATGTGAACTCCGGATCCAGCCTGTACGTATAGCGGATCCTCACCTTCTGGTTCGGCATCTTTCCTCTGAATTCACCCGTGCTCGTATTCAGGCTGCCATCAGACACCGCATAGACATGCTCCGCCTTTTTCGGCTCCTTTCCCTCAAGCAGCTCCGCGCCCTGAAACGCATAGGCAGTTATACTGTCCGGAGTCTTTGAAACCTCGTCCTCTGCGGAGTAGCCCTTGCGCTCCGGGCTTTTGATCGTGTGGCCATCTACATCCACATACTCCACCTCAAAGGCGAATTTCACCTGATCATTCGGCTTGTAGCGGTACGCCACTGTAAGGTCATCGTTCGGCATGACGCCCGTCAGATTGTTGCTCGCATTCAGCTTCGCAGCTTCCGGTTCGATGCTTCCCGCACCGGAGGCCTCTCCGAACCCTCTCTTTTTATTGTTCTTGATCAGCACGTCCTGAAGCTTATAGCCGGGGATATCTCTCCGGTAGGTGGCGGAAACCCCCTGATTCGCAGTCACCTTTGTCGGACCGTCCTTTTTGAACGCGTGTATCTCAGGGTCTGTATCATCCGCGATAATCGCACCCGCGCCTTTCTGCCCGTTCCGCGCTTCGTTAAGATCGCGATAATGCATAACAGTAAAGTCAAACTGATCCGCACTGTCTCCTGTCCACCTCGCCGTGTAGGTGGTGGGAGTGGTGTAGGAAAAGTGTGCGGGAAGATTCAAAAGCCTGTTGCCATCACTGTCAAACCAGCCGTCAAAGCGGTAGCCCGGCCATGCCGGGATGGTTGCTCCATCCCCACGAAGCTTCGGGAGCACCGGTCTCAAAACTGTTCCGCTACCGTTGGGGTGCTGCGCTTCCTGCGTAGCAATTCCACCAAAATCAGTTGACTCTGTCAGCGCGTGTCCCGCCTTTCCGTGCGCAACAGAGAGCTTTTTTCCGCCCTCTGTCTCCTGCGGGAGAGCTCCATAGCTATCATTCGTTCCATCCGTCCAGTAAAATTGACCATTCTGCTGATCCTTGGCCTTGAGATCCGGCCCGATCCCCGGATCAAAGCGAATCACGGCGTCGCCTCCGTATGGCAGCGCATACGCATACGTCGGCAGGACCGGGGCTGTCATGGTGATCGCCATGACAGCCGCCAGAGCTGCGGCGAAGCGCGCTCTAATGCGTCTTCGTATTTTCATCCTGCTCCTCCTCATCTGATCCACGCGCCGTCGCCGTTTACACGGTAGCCGTCCGGCGTTGTCTCGTCCTCAAACATGGAACCCAGCGGTCTTCTGTCATTTCCGAGATAGAACCACTTCTCCGCCGTCCAGTCGTACTGCCAGGTTTCGCCGCTGTTCTGTGGTGCGAAGTAGTACCACTTTCCGTCGATGAGCACCCAGCCCGTCGCCATCTTTCCGCTCACAGGATCAAGATAATACCAGTGTCTGTCGTCCCTGTCATAGTGCCAGCCGGTCTTCATCTTTCCAAACCAGCCGTCATGGACGGTGTCGCAGTAGTACCATTCCTGCGCCTCATCGCGGAACCAGCCGGAATCCATGAGGCCGTGAGAGTTGAAGTGATACCAGCCGTTTCGGTTTATATCTCCGTTCGCGTAATCGAGCTTCGCCCAGCGGCTGGTCAGGCGAATGCCTCCATTCAGCACGAAGGCCCACTCGTGCTTCTCCGCGTCTACAAGCTCCCAGTTTCCATTGGTTCCGACCACATAATTTCTGGCGTTCTCGGGGACATAGGGAACACTCCTCGTTCCCGCGCCTCTTCCGCCGCCACCGCCGCCGCTTCCGCCGCCGCTTCTGTGGGTGGTGATATCATCATAGTGCTTATAGCGGCCATCCAGCTGATCGTCGTAGGTCTTCATGAAGTTCTTCAGTTCGCTCAGAAGATCCTCAAGCTCATTCTGCGTCAGCCTTCTCGGTTCGGTCTGTTCAAACTTTCTCACGACATCGTCTATCTTATCCAGAATCTCTCCGGTCTCCTTCCTCTTTAAGAAGAAGTCGTCCGCCCTTCGCATCGCTTCCTGAATCGCCTCGTCCAGAGCCTTCCGCGCCTCGGTCACTTCCTTCTTATTGTCCTCGTAGAAGGCGTAGATATAGCTTCTCTTCCCGATCGGATCGCTCGGATCAAAGGCCCTCATTCTGTCCTTTCTCCGGCTCCAGCCCTTGTAGAGGTAATAGACACCCTCCGTGCTCGTGAAATCGGGTTTCGGATCCTCCACCTGACTGTAATCGCCGTTTGGATAATCCGGATTTCCCACTGTATCCTCCGGTGAATCACCCTTTCGCAGCTTGAAGGTATACTGCGGCTGTGTCTCGGAGTGCTCGTTGATAAAGGTGAGGCGGAACGCCTTCGAGTAGGTCAGGACATAGCGCGCGCCATCTCTTGCCGTAAAGGTGAAGAGTCCTCCGCTCCCCTCCGGATCCTCACTCGGAGTAACCTCCTCCACAAGGTAGTTCGTCGGATCAGCCGGATCCTTCCGGTACTCATAGAGCGCGTAATCCATCATGTCCACATCTTCCTTGTCGAGCTGCACATAGGTGTTGAACTGTGCATTGGAGGGCGTGGTCCGCTTCACTCTTCTTCCGTTGACGTAGCGCTCGATATCGACGCCGAGCTCCCACGCCTCGGTGTAAGCCTTCTTGTGTGAGCTGTGCTCATAATCATTGAACTCCCTCACCGCATCGGAGACATTCTTCCTGACCTTTCCCTTTCTGTACACCACCTTGTAGATGACTTCCGCCTTGTTCTTCTTCATCAGCACGCGATCCGCGTCCGTGGTGAGACTGTCCTCAAGATCCTCGATCTCGTCGGGATCAAGCGCCATCTCGCCCGGATTTCCGCCCCGGACCTCATCCGTGACAGTCGCATTGCTCGAAGAGCCTCTCTGGTACTCCGCTGTTAACACCACATTGGTATCCGGCATCGCAAAGCCGAACGCAAGATTCTTCAGCTTTGAGCCGATTCCGGAGACCGCACCGACCAGCACCCTCCAGAAGCGGAAGCTGTGGCCTGCGCCGTCCGCTGCCTCCGCAGAGACCTGAACGGCATCTCCTCTGTGCGCCTCATCATAGCGGGGGGCGCCGACTGCGTTGTCTCCGACGCTCACCACCTCTCCGTTCACCGTCTGCACGATGAACTTCGGAATCTCCAGCTCACCGCCCGGATCCATCGTGAGATCTGTGCCGTCCGGCCGCTTATCCTCCGCCGCTATGCCGCTCTGTCCCTTCGGCCGCGCGACAACCGTGTATTTTCCGCCATGATCCAGGCCCGGGAAGACAACTTTTCCGGGATTCCCCGCCGGGGTCTGCCAGCCGCCCTCGCCGCTCTCCGGCGTATGCACCACATTTCCGCTCTCGTCAAGAATTGCGTAGTCCGCATCCTTATCCGCCGGTTCAATGGTCAGGACTGTCTTCCCCTCATTCTCCGTGTCGTAGCTGATCTGGTAGTTATGCTCAACCACCGGCACCAGGACTTCCGTCGGATTTCCGAGCATCCCGCTCGCACCGGAGACATGGCCTCCCGGAGCGGCGTCGGTATCTCCGGACGCCTCATAGACCTGATACCTTGTTCCCGGATAGAGATCGTTAAAGATCACCCTTCCCGTAATGCTTCCATTCTGAACACCCAGGATATTCCCGGCCATGTCGGTGATGATGTATTTATAGCCCGGCTTCGTATCGAAGGCCGTGACTCTGCCCCGTCCGTCCTCATCAAGACTTCCCGCGGCATCCACATCGCCCGCGTTTGTTCCGAAGACATTCGGATCCGGATAGAAGCGGATCGTGTAGGTCTTCCCGTCTGTCAGTGCATCGCCATCCTGCATTGCCACGCTGCCGTCGTACCAGCCCCGCACAAGGTAATTCACCTCCGGCGTATAGGCAGGCTTTGCAATGGCTCCCCAGGTATCGTCGTAGCGCGTGTGAAGCGTCGCCGCGCCGGTCAGCGTTCCGTGATCTCCCGCCTTGAATTTGATATCCACCCACTTCGAGGGTACCTCCTCAAAGTACGCGAACACTGCGGTATCGCCGTCAAATTTCTGCGTATCGGTAAGCAGGGTCTCACCATTATCCCGATCCAGAGTCTGGTTTCCGTTGCTGTCAATGAACCAGCCCGCAAAGCGATAGTACTCGCTGTTCGATTTCGCAATTGGCACCAGGCGCTTCTTCCGGATCTGCTCCCAGGTATAGCCCTCGTCCGAACCACCTGCCTTCAGCACTTTTGCATAGTAGCTGCCGCTGCCGCCGCTCTTCACGTCCGGCGAGACAAGCTTGGACGGATCGTCAGCCGGAGACTCGTTATCATGCGAGAGCGCTCCCAGCGGTCCGCTGTAATAGCTGATCTTCACCCACTTGTCCGGATCACGGTCATAGGTATAGGTCACTGTGAGGTTGTCCGCCGGCATCTTCGCGGAGTAGTTATGGTCTCCGTCAAACTGCGCGTTCGGCGCGGCCGGTGCGGCAGCGTGCGTGCTGTGAATATAACCGTACAGCTCCTTGCACTCCGCCTCGACAGGCTGATCCGCCTGCTTCCCCGTATCCTCAATGGGTTCGATGATATCCCTCAGGCTGCTGTCATCCGTGTTGTTGTCCTCATAGAGCACCCTGAAGCGATAGCCCTCGCCGTTCGGCTCATAGATATAAGTGATCTCCACGGGCTGGTTCGGCATCTTTCCGCTGTAGTTCCATGCGTTGTCAAAGTTTTCACCCGCCGCACTGACCAGGTGTCCGTCCGCGTCATCCGCTCTAGTGCCCTTTGTGACCTTTGCTTCGACCAGATCGTAGCCATAGACCGCTGCCGGATGCGCCGCGATGTCATCCTCCGGATAGTAGGGCTCCGTGTGCTCCGGAAAAACCTCTGTGCCACTCGCCGTCACATGCTTCACGGTGAAATCCGAGCGGGCACTCGGATCACTATAATCCACCACATAGCGATAGTAGACAGCGGCGTCCTGTCCCGGCATATGCCCGGATAAGTGGCCGTTCGCGGGATCAAAGGTGGCAATGTCAACAGGACCGCGTCCGTCGTAAAAATCAAATGTCTCAGGGCTCAGAAGGGAAGCCGCCTTAGACCACTTATAGCCATGGATCGCTTTCTGATCCGCTGTGATCTCATCCTCCACGGAGTGCGCCTTCTCTGCGGTGCCCGTCTGGAAGGTAATGCTCCCGTTTGCATTCTGATATGCCACCGTGTAGTCGAACTTTACACTCGTGTCCGGCTTAAAAATAGCGTAGTACTTCACCGGCTCCTCCGGGAAGTGCGAAGGAAGCGCTCTCTCGAAGGTGTAAGGAGGCGTCGGCAGGCTCCAGCTCTGAGTCCCTGCGTCATAGACACCCTTGACCCATCCTTCAAAGGTATAGCCGTACTTCAGGACAGTCGGCATCACTGCATGCACGCTGTCCCCGGTATTTCCCTTCAGCTCCGCGGGCTCCGGCGTACCGCCGTTCGCATGAAAGCTGATGGAGCTGCCGCGCCTTACATAGGTGTATGTAACAACGACATCCTGCGCAGGCATGCTTCCGGTGATTTTCCCCATATCGCTGCCGCTCATTACAGGGGTCAGTGCCGTGCCGCTGCCCTGATTCACGCTGACACCCGTCAGTGTGTAGCCAGGAGCCGGAGCCGGAGCAGCCTCATCGACCGCAGCTCCCTCACCGTAGGGCTTCTCCGGGCGGTTCTCCGCGCCGCTGACCGCCGTTCCCTTATCGTCCACATAGACGAAGCTCATGGTATAACCGCTCCGCCGGAGCACTGCATTTTTAATATTATGGAGCGCATCTGCACCCACGTTCACCGTGAGCCCCTTCGCGCTCTGGTCCGCCTTGAAAGAATCGGAGAATGGGCAGGTGGTCACAGTACCCGGGTAGCTCGCGGAGGGCACCGCCACCACAACCTCCTGTCCGGCAGCGGTCGGGGCAGCTCCTCCTACCGTCATCTCCGGAAGCGTCGCCGTCGTCACGCCGATCTCGCTGCCCTCAAGATCACCCTCCACCGTGATGCACTTTCCAGCCGGAAGGTATACATTCGCTGCTTTATTTTCCGTGTCTTTGTTGCCGCTGATCTTCACCGCGTTCAAAACAGCAAAGGTTCCCGTGCTGTTGAAATGCACGGCGCCCCTGCCGTCTTTCGCGGAGGTATTGCCTGTAACCGAGCCGCCGTTCATGGCGAGGCTCGCACTGCCGCTCAAATCAATCGTGCTGCCCTTGTCCGTCGCGCTTCCCTTTGCGCCGGTCACCGTCGCACCACTGTTGATTGCCAAGCTTCCCGCTGTCACCGAAATAACAGGAGAAGCGCTTTCCTTTTCACTACCGGAGAGCGTAATATCGTTAAAGCTCCATTTGCCTCCCGTCACATGAAAGAGCTCGTCCGCATAGTTTGTATCTCTCTCGAGGGTCTTAATCCGCTCTTCGGCCGGTAGATTCAGGGTTGACTTTCCGTCGTGTGTAAAATCTGTGCTCGCTATGGTTATATCCCTGCTGTCGCTTCCAGAAAGCGTGAGCGCTGAAGTAAAAGGCTCATAGTCCATAACATAGATATATCCCTTATTATTTCCAATTTTCTCTATCGCCTTACTGAGCGTTTTATACGGCTTTGTGTAGGTACCTTCATTTCCGTCATTTCCATATTGCGAAGACACATAATAAGAATTCACGCGGCAGGCAAATGCCACCCTTCTCTGCACCGTCTCATAGGGACGCAGCTCAAAACTCCAGGAATACGCCAGACCCGAGTCGGTATTGCTGACAGATGAACCGCCGCCTTCAGTGAAAATGTTTTGGCTTCTGCTTCCATAGTGTCCAATCCACCGCGTGGTAGGCACCGGCATTCCTGTAATATTCTCGCTGGTGTAGCAGTCAAAGGATGAGTAGTTCCCATAATTCAGCATATGAAAGCCAGCGTCCGTCTTATAAAGCGTCGCGGCATCCGCCGGGTCACCGCTTCCGGATGAGTGTCCGTCTATCTGTATATCCGCACAGCTTCCAATATTTACCTTCTTAACCTGAGCATCCTTATTGTAAACATAATAATTCACAAAAAGGTACTTGTTGTCAGGACTCGGCAGCACAGTCATTTTTACCTCAACGCCCGTCCCGTCAGGCTCCTGTACTCCGCCGTTTTTATTGCATTGTATACTTTTTTTGTCGCCGCCATTGACCGCAATATAGGTCTGATACCCATTGTTACGATAGCTTGTATTAAAGCTGCTGCTACCGGTGGTGTATGTAGTATTTTCCGTTCTCTTTCCCTGAATGTCAAAGGATTTACTCGACTGGATGACTCCCAGAGTTGAGCTGCAGCTTCGTTCGCCAAGATCTTCCACGGCCATCTCCGACGCATATGCCGTCAGCGTCATCGCCGGCGCCGGCGCAAGAAGGCCGAACACCATTGTGAGCGCAAGAGCCTTCGCGAGGAAGCGCCTGACGATCCCCTTTCGTTTTCCTGCCGTTCCATTCTTCATTTCCTTTTGCTCCTCTCTTAAAAGTTCAGGCATTCCTCAGCCGGAAGTCCGCTCTCCGCGGTCGGCGTATCGCTGCCCGCAATCAGCCCCTCTGCGTAGTGGTCTTCCTTATTGTCCTTGTCGTAATGATAGAAGCCGGGACCCTTGTCTCCGTTCCGCCATCTCGGCGCGAACTCATCTCCACAGTAAGCAACAAACCTGTCGCCGATGATGAGCAAATAGCCGCCGTCGCGATCCTTCAGTGCCTTTCTCCCGGTGACGACCTTTCCTCTCTCATCGACCACCTGGTAGTAATCCGCGCCGTTTTTTTCCGCCTTCACCACACCGTAGCCGAAGCCCTCGTCCGCTTCAAGCCGCAGACCGTTGATGTAATATTTGCCGCCTCGCTTCTGAAGGTAGTTCCGGTTCCCGTATGCCTTTCCATTCGGCGCGAAGCCAAAGGTATAGACGCCGTCCGCCAGCTCCACTTCAATTTCTTTTCCGCTCTTCATCGAGCCATCGTTCAGCTCGTCCGGACCGAAGAGATAGAGATCCGCCTTCTCAATGCCGTAGAGATTCCCCTCGATGAAATCCTTCGAATCCCAGGCATCAACATCGTACTGCGCGACAAATTCATCTTTTCCGCCAAAGAGCACAAAGCCGGTCTGCATCCTGCCGATGCCGTCGAAGGCGTACCTTCTTCCATTCACCTCCTTGATGCGGTTCCGATACACCCTTCCCTTCGCATCCGTTCTCCACCAGCTGCTCTCAAGGTCGATGAAATCGTCCTCGCTGAGCTTCTCCGACGGGAACATCCAGAGCCATTTGTTTTTCATCAGCGGTCCGCCGTCGTAGCCGTCGTAATACTTGACAGACTGCACTGTGGTCGGATTGCTCCGCACTGCGTCACTCAGACTCGCGATATCCCCCCACCAGGAGAGCATGATCCCGTTCTCGTCAAAGCCATAGGTGGCGCCGCCGATCTCCTTCTGAAGCGGGCTCCCGCCCCTGCTCCGGTATTTCTTTGAGTCCGCGCCGAAGTACATCCACATCTCAGGATAATCGCTGTAGCTCCTGCCGCTGACCGCACTCTCAAGGCCGGAGCCGCCGCTTCCGTCTGTCGTCCCGATGCCGCCGTAGTTCAGCCACTGTCCGGTGTACAGCGCGCCGTCCTGTCCCGCAAAGTAGCGTCCCTCCACAAAGGGATCGTCCTCCTCCACAGCCTCACCGTTCTCGTCAATGAAGCCGGTCAGCATCACGCCATCTTCATCAAAGACATAGTACTTTCCGTCAATCTCCTTCCGGAAGCTCTTATTCTTTTTCTTATAGCCCTTTCCGTCCGCGCCGAAGTAGCGCCAGCCCTCCTCATGGACATCATCCCCGGAACCACTCCCGTCGATCCAGATCCACGCATTTGCCTGCATTTTTCCATCCGCATCCACGTAGTAGTCATAATCCCGCCAGGTGACGATCCCATTCCTCACGATGTGTCCGTCCTCGCCCAGGTAGTACCAGTTCTCCTTCGACTTCTTCCAGACATTTGTCATCGGAGTGTCGTTCCTGTTCAGGTAGCTCCACTCATCTCCCTGTTTTGTCCACCCCTCCTCGGCATAGACCGGAGCCGCCGGCAGGAAGCAGCCCAGCGCAACAGTCAGCGCGAGTGCCCCTGCGATCCCCTTTCTTCTCTGTCTCTTCATCTTCCTCCCCCTTCTTCAGCTTTTCTGATATAAATTTTTCTGTTCTGTCTTCCCTGACGCAGCGCCTCTTCATGCGTATCGAAATAAATGTCGATAACCGCACCTTTGACGAGCCGTCCTGTGTCCTCCGCAACATACTTCTTTCCGTCGATCATCAGCTCCGTGCCCAGCGGGATGACCTCCGGATTCACCGCCACGGTGCGCCCCTCCTCCGGCATCGTGCCGCTCGCCGTGGGCCCTCCCGCGTGTACTCCGCAGCAGAGCGCGCAGTTGCAGTAGCCCGTGGTCTGGAACTCTCCCAGGAGCTCCCAGCCCTCCGGCGGGCTCTCCTCCCGGACAATGCGGCTCACCTTCATTCTCTGTCTGCCGAAGCTCATCGCCTTCTCGCAGCTGTCAAACCAGATCCTCAGCTTATCACTGCTGCCGGGCATCACCTTATCCTCCACGCGGTACTCCTTCTCCCCAATCCGGACAGATTCACCTATGGAAAAGAGTGTCGGATCAGCCGCAACGGTGTGGTTTTCTCTCGGCTTTGCGCCGCTGTACGTGCTGCCGTCCTTTTCAAAATAAGCAGCTATCTCCATCTCTCCCAGAGAGAGCTCCTTCACAGCTTTGGCATCCCCACCTTCATCCTTGGCCCTCTCCGGGCCGCTGCGGGTCTCCTCCTCCGCTGCTCCTTCCTGTACAAGGGGCGGCGCAAGCGACAACGCCCGGGTATTTCCATCCACAAAAAGAGGCGGAACCATAGTGCATTCCGCCGCAAGACTTTGTTTCGCACCGGGCACCACCATTCCCAGAGAAAGGAAGAACAGAAGCAGCATTCCGCAGACCGGAACGCGCTCCTCCCACAGCGGATGCCCTCTCAGACTGTGAATCAGACGTCCATTCCGCACACGCCGCTCTCCCTTCTGCCTCAGAGAAGTCAAGGCTCCGGCTGCATGGCAGCCTTCCTCATGCCCGCCTCTGTGATCAGACGATGCTGAAAGCTCACCTTTTCTCCGTCCTGTGTGATACTGAAGTATCTCCATGCCAAACTATTCCCCATGATAACCTTACTCTGTTCCGCACGCGCGCTCCCGCACTCCGTCCCAAAGACACAAGACTGAAAAGAGCACACTCTTTACTCCTTCAGATATTAAATATAAGATAACACTTTTGTAATTGTTTGTCCATGAAACTTTTAAAATTCGATTTTATTTGTTGCACAATATATATATATATATATATTGTATTGCTATATATTGTATATGCCTCATATATTCTCAACAAAACGCTTGTTTTTGAAAACCTTTGTTCAATATTCTTTTTTCTGTTTCACCCACGCTGCTCTGATGTCTCCCAGACCATAATGTGGAAGCACTCCCGGCCGGTACTTATTTGTCCCGCTGAATATAGTCCGAATGCTTTCTCCGCTCCAGAAGTTCTGTTCCTGATATAAAGAGAAACTTCCGGATCGCGAACAGCACCGCGAGCGCCAGAACCCCGATCAGCACGCCGAGTGTGCTCTCATGAATCACCAGAAGATTCTTTGCGACTGCAAAAATCATCGCCTCCATAATGGAGTCCAAATCGTGCCGACAGAGCATCATCACAACTTCAAGACCGATCAGTGCCTCCAGAAGATACTGCAAAAATGCATTAAAACTCAATGCTTCGTTTCCAAAGGTCAATTCAGGCAGTCGATACAGATGTATAACGATACCAAAAAATATAATCAATGCTATGATTACCTCAAACCACATCGCATACTGAAAAAATACACCCTGTATCCTGTGCAGAACCTGATTTGCCTTTGAATGCATCATACGCAATTCTCTCCTTCCGCAAGTATGCCCCCTTGATTGCGTTCCCGTTTTTTTTACTTCCAAAGCACCTCAAGATTTCGGTTGTTTGTTACGCAGTCCTTGAGGTAGAGGTTAATCAATGTTTGATATGGAATGCCTGTGCTTTCCGCTTTGCCCTTGAAATAAATAATTATATTTTCATCAAGGTTAATTGTAACAGGCTTTTTAAGAGCCTTTGCATACGGATTTTTTATTGCTTTGCTAAAATTAAATTCTTTTTCTAAAAATTCATCTCTTTCTTTCATCGCCTGACGCTCCTTTCATAACCCGCTTTTTCTCTTGCAGTAGCCTTTCTTGATGAGATAATACGAATAATCGCTTCTTCACGAATACAATGCACTACAAGAAGAATTTTACCTTCATCGCTCCGACCAAGAATACGAAATCTATCTTCATTCTCCGAATGCAATTCGTCGTATTCCAATAGTGCTTGCTCATCGTAAAATACCGTTTGTGCTTCTTCAAAGGCTATGCCGTGTTTTTGTTTGTTGATTTGATTTTTATTCTCGTCCCATTCAAATGTCATTGTTTCATCGCCTTTTTATAAATATATTATACATATAATATAAATATAGGTCAATATAAATAGAGTTAAACGGCTTCGCCGTTCATCAGCTTTCTTGAACGGCGGGGGTGCAGGGGGAACACCCTGCAAAGAAACTTCAAACCACAAACTTCATCAAAAGGTACGGGTTGTGTTTTCCCTGTCCGTCGGACCTATATGAGCTTTCTGCTGAGCTCCCGCATCTCTTCCAGGCCGTAGGCGATCTGAAGGAGATCCTCCTCCGCAAAGTCCTCTCCCAGCACAAACATGGTACGATAGAAGCGCTCGTCAAGCTCCGGATCATGGATGCCCTGCTCCATTGCCTTCTGCACCACGCCCGCAAGAGAGCGCAATCCTGAGAGAATCAAAAATTTCAGGGCCCGCACCTCGGGGTCGTCCTTCGCAAGCGCCTCCATGGAAAATTCTCCCGTGAGATCCGGTGCCCCCGCACAGCCGGCACACTTCGGCGCCGTGAGGCGCTGCCGCATGGCCTTTACCTCCCCGAGCCCCTTCTGAAGTTGCTCCTCTGTCGCATCCGGGCTGCCGCTCAGTGCAAGTCCGCGGAAAAACACCCTGTCCTTATCGCTGATCATGTGAAAGCTGCCCGTGCCACCGGTGCGTATCAGCCCTACCAGCGCCTCTGTCAGCCTATCCCTCAGCTCCTCTGCTCTCATGAGCCCTTCCAGCTCTCGGTGTGTTGCCTCCATAGAAAACCTCCCTTGTTTTATCAGCCCTTTCCCATACGCTGCCGCACAATTTCATAGGCCAGAATGCCCGCCGCGACACTCGCGTTCAGCGAATCAATCTCCCCCCTCATCGGAATGGACGCAGTGAAGTCGCAGTGCTTCTTCACAAGCTCACTGACCCCCTTTCCTTCATTTCCGATCACCAGACCGATCGCCCCAGTGAGCTTTAAGTCATACATGGTCTCTCCGCCCATATCGGCGCAGACAAACCACAGTCCCTCCTTCTTCAGCTCCTCCATGGTGCGGCTTAAGTTCGTGACCTTTGCGACCGGAGTGTAGTTCAATGCACCGGCAGAGGTTCTCGCGACACTCGCCGTGAGCCCGACCGCGCGGTTCTTTCCTATAATAACGCCATGAGCGCCCGCCTGATTTGCGGTGCGTATGATTGCGCCAAGATTATACGGATCCTCAATTCCATCCAGAAGAAAGAGGAAGGGCAGTTCATGTTTTTCCCTGGCGCGCTTTAAAATATCCTCTACCTCCGCATAACTGTAGCTCGCGACCATGGCGATCACGCCCTGATGTCGCCCGGTATCGCTCATCTGATTCAGGCGCTCCTTTGACACAAGCTCCACGCGGGTGTCGCACTTTCTTGCCTCGCGCAGTATGGTCTGGATCGGGCCGTCCCTCAATCCGTCCTGCACATAGAGCCTGTCCACCGTCTTGCCGGCGCGCAATGCCTCGATTACGGCATTGCGCCCCTCAACTGCATTTTCATTCATAGCTGCTTCTGTTTCCTCTCTTCTTCTGAAAGCCGTGCGAGTCCCAGCTGTACCAGCTCCAGCACCCGTTCCTCCTGTCCTGCGAGCCAGAGATAGCCGAGCAGCGCCTCAAAGGCAGTCGCCATGCGGTAGTCTATCATGCTTGCGTGCTTCGCCATGGTGTTGGAGTGTGCATTTCTACCGCGCTTCAGCACGGCACGCTCCTGTTCTGTCAGTTCATTCAGCAAAAGCTGACTGAGCTTTGCCTGCGCAGCAGCCTTCACGTAATGCACTGCCTCATGGTGAAGCTTATTCACCTGGCGATTTCCTGCACGGACAAGTCTGGTCCGTATGAGGAGCTCATACACCGCATCCCCCAGGTAAGCGAGAACGAGCGGCGAATACATCGCCGCCGTGTCCTCTTCGGACTGTGCTGTGCAGCCGAATTCCGAGAGGCGCAATCCTGTCGCTGCGCTCCTTATGCCTTCTTCCACTTTACACCCTCTTTGGTATCCTCAAGTATGATTCCCATCTTCGTGAGCTCCGCGCGTATCTCGTCCGCACGCGCATAGTTTTTATTCTTTCTCGCCTCCTGACGCTCCGCAATGAGCGCCTCGACCCGGCTGTCGAGAGAGAGCTCCTTTCGCTCCGGCTCAATACCGAGCACCTGTAAGAGAGCTGTGAGACTCTGCTGCAGTGCCTCTATATAGCCGCCTGCACTCTCCTCAGTCACTGTGGAGTTTGAGAGCTTTATAAGCTCAAACACTGCGCTGATCGCGTCTGCCGTGTTGAAATCGTCCTCCATGGCGGTCTCAAACTTCGTGACCAATGACTTCATCTGCTGAAGTCCCGCATGTTCCGCATCACTCAGCGCTCTGTCCTCCGCCTTTTTCAGGCAGTCACGCAGGTGATCCATGCCGGTCAGAATGCGCTCCAGACTCGCCTTCGCGCCCTCCATCATCTCCCGGGAGAAGTTTAACGGGCTGCGGTAGTGCGCGCTCAGCATAAAGAGACGCAGAATCTGCAGATCGTACTGTTCGCTGATCTGCCGCACAGTCTTGAAGTTTCCGAGCGACTTCGACATCTTGACATTGTCAATATTCAGGAAGGCATTGTGCATCCAGTACTTTGCAAAGGGCTTGCCGCTCACTGCCTCGGACTGCGCGATCTCATTCTCATGATGCGGGAACACCAGATCCTCGCCGCCGCCGTGTATGTCGATCTGCTCTCCAAGGTACTTCTTGCTCATGACCGAGCACTCAATATGCCAGCCGGGACGCCCCTCGCACCAGGGAGACTCCCAGAAGGGCTCCCCCTCTTTTTTCGGCTTCCAGAGCACAAAGTCGTTCGGATCCTCCTTTGCCTCCTCTCCGGTAACCTTCAGCGTGCGGAGACCGGACTGATTCTCCTCAACATTTTTATGGGAGAGTTTTCCGTAGCCCTCAAAGCTCCTCACGCGGTAATAGACTGTTCCGTCCGGCGCCACATAGGCGTGTCCGCCGTCAATCAGCCGCTGTATCATCTCGATCATGCCGCCGATCTCCTGCGTCGCGAGCGGGTGCGTGGTTGCAGGCATGATATTCATACCTGCCATATCCTTCTTGCACTCGGCAATATAGCGCTCAGAGATGACGGAGGCGTCCACCCCCTCCTCCTGTGCCGCACGGATGATCTTGTCGTCAACATCTGTGAAATTCGAGACATAATTCACATCATAGCCCTTGTACTCAAAGTAGCGACGCACGGTGTCAAAAAAGATCATGGGACGTGCATTCCCGATATGAATGAAGTTGTAGACCGTGGGTCCGCAGACGTACATGCTGACCTTTCCCGGATGAAGCGGGACAAACTCTTCCTTATAACGTGACATTGTGTCGAAAATTTTCATATTGATCCTTTCTCAATCAGGCATACCGCGTGCGCCGAGATGCCCTCGCCGCGTCCGGTGAAGCCGAGTTTTTCCTCTGTTGTTGCCTTTACGTTGACTGCGTCTGTCTCCACGGAAAGCCCTGACGCAATGCGCTCCCGCATCCTGTCGATGTAAGGAGCAAGCTTCGGGCGCTGTGCAAGTATCGTGCAGTCCACATTCACCACGTGATAGCCCTTTAAAAGAAGCAGTGCGCGCGCCTTCTCAAGGAGCAGCATACTGTCAATGCCCTCATACGCCGGATCGCTGTCCGGGAAATGCCGGCCGATGTCACCGAGTCCCGCCGCACCGAGGATTGCATCCGTCACCGCATGCAGGAGCACATCCGCATCGGAGTGTCCGAGCAGCCCCTTCTCGCAGGGGATCTCCACGCCGCCGATGATGAGCTTCCGCCCCTCCGACAGCCTGTGTACATCATAGCCATGTCCGATTCGTATCATCTCATCCACCCTTCGCTTCCGCCATACTGTCAGGATATGATCTTGAGCTTCTGTTTTACACAGCGCGCTGAAAATTCTTTCTGGATGCCCAGGCTCTCCCCGTCTGCATGGAAGGGCAGGCCCTCTTCCAGCACGAGCTTTACCTCCCGGCAGTTATAGACACGCACACCTGCATACGCAGAAGGGTCTCTCCGCCCCGGCAGCATGAGTA